>OHEJ01000357.1_pt1 | contig 18625 bp, 17 predicted proteins | sample 1567261 | NCBI WGS metagenome assembly OHEJ01 (sample SAMEA3879550, study PRJEB24766) | human gut metagenome | biome: human-associated habitat; feature: feces | place: USA | collected 1985/1987 | reverse complement strand
AAAAGAAAATCGGTGGTGCCCATTTTGCAGAGTATCTGCCGGTGGTCCGATATATTTTATAAAGAAGACGGAGAAAACGAGATGGTGCAGTGCCAGAAATGCGACCATCGCAGATAAGGAGAAAACATGTTGAAATATACAGAAGAAAAGATATTTACACAGGAACAGGTGCAGCAATTATTCTTATCCGTGAACTGGATTTCGGGTAATTACCCGGAGCGCCTGTATAAAGCGCTTGTGAATTCTTCGACAGTGCTGACGGTATGGGACGGCGAAAAACTGGTGGGTCTTACCAGGGTACTGGATGATACGGAGATGCTGGCGCAGATACATTATGTTCTGGTTCGTCCGGATTATCAGGGGCAGGGAATTGCCGGCAGGATGATAGAATATGTGAAAGAAAAATACAAGGATTTTTTATACATAGAAGGAATGCCGGAGGATAAAAATAATGTGCCGTTCTATGTAAAACACGGCTTTTCCGTTATGGAAAACGGCGCCGCAATTCAGATTTGCAACCTGTAGCCGGCAGACTTCCATGTAAAGAAGACGTATGAAAAAGATATTTTCATACGTCTTCTTTGAAATCATTTTTGCATTTACGTGAATTCTGACTTTTGTTTCCGTACACGTAAAATCACAGATTATTACGGATTTACGGGAAGGGTATACAGATATACCAGACCATCGGGATAGCTGCCGCCTTCTTCTACCGCAACAACTGCATGAGCGGAAACAGTTGCACCGGCCTGCTCAACCAGAGACTTCAGAGCCTTGGTAGTACCGCCGCCGCCGTAAACGTCATCGACTAAAAGAACTTTTTTACCGTTCAGATAAGCAACATCATCATCGGTCAGATATAAGGACTGCTCTACGGAAGTCGTAACGGACTTGTAAGAAGCCTCTACTGCGTGATGCTCGCCGCCCTTTGCTTTACGTGCTACTACGGTGTGGGTAAGTTCGGGGTTTACCTGCTCGGCCCAACGTACGGCAATGGCATGTGCCAAAGCGTTGCTCTTTGCAACGGGATTTAAAATAGTATCGAAGGTAACGCCATCTTCCAACATCTTCTTAACCAGTAAGTCAGCGGATTTTTCATTCATGCTCACCTGACCGGAGATGTCAAGGAATGCTACCTTATTTCCACCAATCATAACAAAAGGAAGGTCAAAAACCTTGTCCTCCAAAGTAACTCTCAAATACTCTTTGTCACCGACGGTGACAACCTGTGTCTTAACGCTGTCTGCTACTGACATTTTCCATACCTCCCAGTAAAATTAAAAGGGAGATATTGCCATCTCCGCTTTTCTCCTTATTATAAGCCCTATTATTCGCACCTGTCAATTCCTTCCGCACGGGATAATGCCATTCCTTTCACAAGTGCTTCCGCGCCGCACCCATCCGTTTGTCATCATCCGTGACACTGCTCCTTTTTATAGATGGTTAGCCCAAACTAACTTTTTCGTTGACAATGCAGTTAGCCGCGGCTAATATAAAAATATATCGCTATTCAGAGCCATGCAAAAGGAAAGTTGTGCCCACAGCAGTTTTGTAAATATGATCCCGAATAGCCACGTGAAATTGACTTAGACAATAAGACAGACTTGCAGAACGAAAATTGCAGAAAAAGAGGAAAAACAGAATGGATAAAAGGGAAAACATGATAACCGTACAGAATGCGGTAAAAAAATACGGCAAAGGGGAAAATGAACTCTATGCCCTGAACCATGTGGATTTGAACATTGGAAAGGGCGATATCTGCGTGATACTGGGACCCTCCGGTTCCGGAAAAAGTACGCTCTTAAATATGCTGGGCGGACTGGACAGCCTGGACGAGGGAACCATCGTAGTGGACGGCGTGGATATTACAAAACTGGGACGTAAGGAGCTGGTGGAGTACCGCAGAAAGAAAATTGGCGTGGTCTTCCAGTCCTATAACCTGATTGCGGAACTGAATGTGCAGGAAAACATCCGCGTGGTGCAGGATATTTCCGAACATCCGCTGCCTATAGAGGAACTTTTGAAGGATTTGGGACTGGCGCAGCATGCCGGGCATTTCCCCACGGAGCTGTCCGGCGGACAGCAGCAGAGATGCGCTATCGGCAGGGCACTGGTGAAAAATCCGGCGCTGCTTTTATGCGATGAGCTGACCGGTGCGCTGGACTCCGTTTCGGCAAGGGATGTGCTGTCCATTCTGGAAAAAATCAACGAAAAGTACCGCACAACCATTGTGATTATTACCCATAATGAAGGAATAGCCGGTATGGCGGACCGTGTTATCCGTATTCACGACGGAAAAATCGTCAGCAATGTGGAGCAGCAAAAGGCAAGTGTAAAGGAGTTGACAATCTGATGACTTTACAACGAAAAATAACCAGAAGTATCAAAAAGAATCTGTCCTTTTATCTGACGGGAAGCCTGCTCACCGCGATTACAGTCATGCTGCTGATTGGCGCGTTTGCGGTCAGCGAGTCCCTGTATACCTGGGCAGATGCATATTATGAAAAAACAAACATAGAGGATGCCAGCTTCCAGACACAAATTCCGATTACGGAAGAAGAAATGGCGCAGTTAGAAAAAGACTATGACCTGACACTGGAAAAGCAGGAATATCTGGACTTTGCCTATCAGGACACCAAGCTGCGTCTGTTTTCCCCTACGGAGAAGATGGACTATTATACCATCACGGAGGGAAGCGACCTGAAAGAACCGGGGGATATCCTTCTTACCTACCGCTATGCAAAAGCCAACAACATCGCCATAGGGGACACGATGGTTATCGGACAGGACGGCACGGCAGCAAAGAGCGCGGGACAGGACGGCACGGCAGGGCATAGGGCAGGACAGGTCGATAATGTGAGTGCAGCGCAGGGTGACAGTGCAGAGCAGGGTGACAGTGCAGAGCAGGGTGACAGTGTGAGCGCAGAGGAAAAGTCCTTTACCGTGCGCGGGCTCATCATGAAATCCGATTATGCGGTGATGCTGTATGATCTGACGGAAACCGCAGCGGATAAGTCCGGCTTTGGTATCGGCATTGTATACCCCGAAGACTTTGCGGCGCTGGGAAACGGCGCACTGCAGTATTCGGTTCGCTACCTGGACAGGGACAAAGAGACCGCCTTCCGTACGGAAATTTATGAAAAATACGACACGCAGGAATATCTGGAAAAAGCCGCCAATTCCCGTATTTCCCTGATTTACAGCGAAGCGGATGATTTAGCGGCGGAATTTTCCCTGTATGCTCCCATCATTATGATAATTGTGGTGGCAGTGATTGCCATGGTTCTTCGGAGAATGATAAAGAGGGACGGAAAGACCATCGGTACCCTGATGGCGCTTGGCTACCGGAAGGGTGAACTGGTGCGTCATTACATGGTGTACGGCATGGTGCCCGCCATTGCCGGTGATATCATAGGCGTTATAGGAAGCATTCCTTTTGCAAAACTGTTCTGTGCATTTTATTTTCAGGATTTGGAGTATACGGAGTATCAGGTTGTCATGCCCTGGAAGTTAGTGGGTGTGGCGGTGCTGTTCCCGATTGTGGTTTACGGACTGGTTTCCTATCTGGTTCTGAACAAAGCCCTGCAAGCCGATGCGGTGTCCCTGCTTCACGGCTTGCAGAAAGAAAAAAATGTGCATGTTTTCCGCAACAGCCAGGCCAATCTGAAGCTTGTTTACAATGTGCGTGCGGTATTTATGAATGCCTCCCGGAGCATCACGCTGATTATCGGTATTGCGGTTGCCACGCTTTGTATTGTGCTGGGCGGCTCCTTCCGGGATGCATGGAACAATTTGCTGGAAAACAAAGTTCCTTTAACCATGCTGGGCGGACAGTACGAGTATGGATTTAAAAACTACCAGACGGAAAATCCTTACGGCGGAGATGCTATTTTTGATGTAAGCTTCGGCGCAAGTGCGGATGACTCCCGTTTCAACCTTATCGGTTATGATGAAGAAAATGATATTTTCCATGAAACCGTGGACGGTAAGGCGCCGGTTTACGGGGAATATTACATGACGAGTTCGGCAGCAAGAACCTACGGCATAAAGCCGGGGGATGAGTTCGCCTTTTACAATACCGTCACCATGCAGGAAACCAAGGTGGTGATAAGCGGCATTGTGGAAAATGATGTTCTGCAGCTTGTCCTGACCAGCAAGCAGAACATGGCGGATATTTTAGGCAGACCCGACACGGAATACAACGTGATTATCAGCAAAGAAAAGCTGGATATTCCGGCGGACCTGCTTCGGAAAAACGCATCCTTGAAGGACTATGAAAATCAGGTAAAACGTCTGTCGTCAGTTTCCGGCATCGTTCTGCAAATCTTAAAAGTACTGGGCGTGATTATCTGTCTTCTGATGATAAATATGATGTCCGGCATGATTGTGGAAGAAGGAAAGAGAAATATTTCCATGCTGGAGGTACTGGGCTACAGAAGCAAAGAAGTGCGGCAGTTTGTAATGACATCCAATCACCTTCTGGTGCCCATCGGTTTTTTGGTGGGAGTACCGCTCGGCTATCTGACCGCTTATTCCATGATGGCGGCATCAGCCCAGTCATCGGGTATGTATATGGGGCTGCCCGTAAAGCCGCTCACCATTCTGGTAAGTGCGGCAATCGTAGCGGTGGCATATGTACTTTCTCTGTGCCTGTCCGGCAGAAAGCTGAAAAAAGTGGATATGGTCGAAAGCCTGAAGTGCCCATTGGAATAACCGGAAAATCTGAATGAGCATTAGAACAGCTTTTCCCGGGAAAATGAACTTAAGCAGCCTTGTTGCTCTTCTTGCACAGAACAACCATCCAGACAGTAAAGATAACCAGGGCACCGAGGCTCATGTTGGAGCAGGCAATACCGTTAAGCACGGCGGAAGTGCTCATTTTTCCGAGACCGTTAAATAAAATCTTGAAAAGTAAAGGGTTGATAATCCACATCCAGCCGGGCAGGCAGGTTTTCTTCTTGGCAATGATGAGAGCCATGGTAACGACATTGATAAAATAGAACAGGAAGAAAACGACGAAACAGGGAACTATGTAGCCGCCCTGCTCCTGTAGGATAACGGTCAGGATGTTGTCATCGGGTGCCGTGCCGGTTTCCAGTGCTTTCTTCATGCCGGTGAGCAGATAGCAGCAGATAATATGGATGGCACCACCGAAAGCAACGAAAGCGTAAAGCGATGCCCGGTATAATCTGGCAAGCAGAGAAGTTTTATCTTCCATAATCTCATACAAAACATAATATCCGAAAATAGAAACAGGAATGCCCACATAGCCGAAGAAACCGGCAAGGCCTATCCGGGTGTAGCCGACTTTCTGGGCTGCCAGGATGTACTGACCGAAAGCACCGATGGCGCCAACGGAGTCTACGCCCAAAAGCAGGCAATCGCCAATCATGGTCAGAACGCCGCCAATCATTCCGTAGATAAGAAGTTTTTTCACTTTAGATAAATCGTAAGTATTCATTTTTGTCCTCCCGTATTAGAAATAGCATGCTGTGAAACGGTAATTTTCGCTTAATCGCAACGGTTAGCTTGTGCTAATCAAAAGGATTATAGCACTGTGAGGAGAAAAAGGAAAGTCCCGATTTAGCAGGAAAAGGAGAGTCCCCTGCTTTAAGGAAAATGAAATGGTAAAAAGAAAGAAAAATAAATTTCAAAAAAATAAAATTGGGTATTGCAAAAACTTTGGAGTTCGTATATAATGCATAAGGTAGTCAGCTAAAGGGCTATCGCCAAACGGTAAGGCAACGGACTCTGACTCCGTCATTTCAAGGTTCGAATCCTTGTAGCCCTGCTAAACCTCAGTGTTTTTCACTGAGGTTTTTTTGTACCCTGAATTTCCTCCAATGGGGAGATTTACAGTCAATAAAACCGCAGCAAGTAATAACATCCGACCGCCCGTACCGCCTGAGAAGGGAAAAGAGAAGAGCCAGGCGGTATTTGTAAAAATCTCGTTTTAGACCACCTCATCTCCGATTTAGTCTACCGACATCTCCGGAACTCTCTGTTAGAATAAAAATTAGGAATAGAGTCATATAAAACACGGGAAAATATCAGAACAGTTAAGAAAACCCCTTCCCACATCTGAAAAACCAAAACACAAACATAATTCACACAGAAAAAAGAGAAAGGCGGAACCCTATGTTACAGAGTATGAAAAAGGACGCCGTGCACCTGCTGCCCGGCTTATTCAAAGAAAGAGAAGAAGTAAACCGCAATTACCTGATGGAGCTGTCCAACCAGGCGCTTCTGCAGAACTTTTATTTAGAGGCGGGCTTCGTGCTGCCGGGACTGCAGGTAGTGGACGACCCCACTACGGCGAACCTGCACTGGGGCTGGGAAGCGCCCACCTGCCAGCTTCGCGGACATTTCCTGGGACATTATCTGTCTGCGGCAGCGGCTCTGTCCGCCATGAATGATGACGAGGAACTGCATGCCAAGTTAAATGTCATCATCAAAGAACTGGAAAGATGCCAGAAGCAGTGCGGCGGCAAGTGGCTGGCGCCCATCCCGGAAAAATATCTTGGAATGTTACAGAAGGGACAATATGTATGGTCTCCCCAGTATGTTATGCACAAAACCTTCGTGGGTCTGACGGACACCTACCGTTTCACCGGCAGCAAAAAGTCACTGGAGCTGGTGGAAAATCTGTCCGACTGGTATGTGGAATGGATTGAAAAAGATTTGAAGGATACTCCCTGGGTAACCTACAAGGGAGAGTCCGGCGGTATGCTGGAAGCATGGGCAACCCTGTACGGACTGACCGGCAAGGAAAAATATAAGAAGCTGGCGGAAAGCTATGCGGCGCCCCAGATGTTTAAGGATTTAATGGACGGCAAGGATGCGCTGACCAACTGCCATGCCAATGCCAGCATTCCTTTGGCACAGGGCGCAGCAAAAATGTATGAGGTTACCGGCGAGGAAAAGTGGCTGGATATTGTAAAAGCATTCTGGAAAAATGCCGTAACCGACAGAGGCAGCTATTGCACCGGCGGACAGGGTGCCGGCGAATTCTTTACCCCGCCTCACTTAGAGGGCAGATACCTTACCGACAGCAATCAGGAATTCTGTACGGTTTACAATATGGTGCGTCTGGCAGAATATTTATTCCGCTTCACCAAGGAAGCGCAGTATGCAGATTATATCGAAAAGGCGCTTTACAACGGATTTCTGGCACAGCAGAATGCATCAACCGGCATGCCCACCTACTTCCTGCCCATGAAAGCAGGCAGCAAAAAGAAATGGGGCACGAAAACCAGGGATTTCTGGTGCTGCCACGGCACCATGGTGCAGGCACAGACCCTCTATCCGGAGCTGGTTTATTTTACCGACGGGGAAAAAGAGCTTTATGTGGCGCAGTACATTCCTTCCGAAGGAAGCATTGCGTTCGGGGAAAAGAAGGGCAGCATTGAGCAGAATGTCAACATGAAGTATTACAGCGAGCAGGCATTTTTTGACGAAGAGGACAAGAGCCAGGATTCCCGTTGGTCTGTGGATGTGAAAATCCACATGGAAGAGAAGACCGAGTTTATACTGAAACTGCGTATTCCGGCATGGGTTAAGGAAGAAGTACAGGTATCTGTTGCCGGAAAGCCCCTTGCAAAAGAGGAATACCGCGTGGAAGAAGGCTATCTGGTATTGCACAGAGAATGGAAGGAAGACGTCATCACTCTGTACCTGCCCGCAGGACTTTCCATGGAAAATCTGCCGGATGAACCGGACATGTATGCCGTACTGGAGGGCCCCATTGTGCTGGCAGGCATGAGTGCAAGTGACAAAGGAATTGTGGGCGATACCGGGCATCCCGAGGATATTTTCCATCGTCAGACCGAGCATACCTACGGTGTGTTCCCCTGGAAGCAGAGTACTTACCACACGGTAAACCAGCCGGAAAATATGGTATTCAAGCCCTTGTATGAGGTGCAGGACGAAACCTACACGGTTTATTTCACACGGAGATAAAGATTTCCGGGAGATAAGCAAATCACAAAAAAGCAGAAGAGTTACATATTTTCATATTTAAAATAGGTATTCTTATAAGCTGTGGGGGTCATACCTACCACCTCACGGAATACCTTCATAAAGTATTTTTCGTTAGGGAAGCCGCAGGAATATGCGGCTTCTTTTATGCTGCAGTTCTGGCTTACAAGCATTGCCTTTGCCGCGTCGATACGCATCAGGTTCAAGCAGCGGGTAAAGGACATATGGAAATACTTGCGGAATAAGGACGCCAGGTAGTCCGGACTGTAGTTAAATTCGGCAGCGGCGTAAAACATGCTGATATCGTTATCCAGATTGCTGCGCATCCACTTGGTTAATTTGTTTAAAATGGGCGGCAAATCATTTTCCTGCACCACTAAGGATTCCTGGGTTTCCCGGGATACCTGCATGAGAAGCAGGGTCAGAAGGCAGGCGGGCATGTGCGCCGGGTAGGTGGGCTGCTGGCGGGTCATGTCCAGAAGCTCTGAGAAATACTGGGGGATTTTACCGCGATAATGGGTGGAGCCTCTTTCTGGCCAAAGATACAAATCCCTGGCTGCGCTTTCATCCGCAACCCCTTCCTTATCCCTGGCTGCGCTTTCATCCGCGGCGCCGGCATTCTCACCATCCGGGGCAGAAGCTGTCCTTTCTCCTACGGGGGTGGTATCTCTGTCTGCGGCGCCGTCCGCCTTAAAGTGGGACAGCCCCAGTTCATCCAGGGTGGGTAAATCCGGGTATGTGGTGACTTCGATGCCCTCCGGCAATGTGAAGTGTACCCAGAAATAGGAAAGCAGACTCTTGGAGGGTTCGGTGCCGAAATGTTCATGATAGGGAGGCAGGAAAACATATTCACCGGAACCGACGGTGAAATCTTCCCCGTCCTGGCTTAAATGCAGACTGCCGGTTTTTACATAAATAAAGACCCACCGGTCGAAGCATCTGCGGTGGTGAAGAAAACCATTGGTGCTGCGCAGGTTGCCGCAGACTTCAAAAACAATGGGTCTGGGGGTAGAAAACGAATAGTATTTCATATAATTTCCATGCCTTTCGAGAGAGTATACAAAGCGATTAAATTATTGCAATTATAACATGAACCCTGGTTGAAATGTGTGAAAGATTTCTTAATTAAATTAATTTCAAAAATTCATACGCAAAATACCCTGTCCTGTGCTACAATGGGAAAGATGAAAGAGGAGAAACAGTATGTACAGTTTTAAAAGTAAGATAAGATACAGTGAGACGGACAGCCGGGGCAGGCTGTCGTTAGAGGCGCTTTTGGATTATTTTCAGGACTGCTCCGCCTTCCAGTCGGAGGCGCTGGGAGTGGGCTTTTATCCCCTGCAGGAACGCGGACTGGCATGGGTGCTTTCCTACTGGCAGATTGTGGTGGACAGGTTCCCGGATTTCTACGAAGATGTGGAAACGGGCACATACCCTTATAATTTCAAGGGCTGCTTCGGCCAGCGTAACTTCTTTATGAAGGATAAGGACGGAAACGTGGTGATCACGAAGCTGAATGAGCAGATGGGTCAAGAGATCGCCGCCGCCGGAAACGGTAATCGGCAGGATCGTATTCTCCCTCCTGGCAAAGGCGGACTCTTTGTGGAGCCTGATTGATACAAAAGCCTTTAAGCTTACCAATATCCCCGAGGATGTTTCAGCGAAATATGAAAAGAGAGAGAAGCTTCCCATGGACTATGCGGGACGCAAGATTGCAGTGCCGGAGGGCGGCAGCATGGAGGAAAATATTACTGTGAACCCGCACCATTTAGACACCAATCATCATGTAAACAATGCGCAGTATGTGCGCATGGCGGCAGCCTATCTGCCGGAAAGCTTTGAAATAGGACAGATGCGCGTGGAATACCGCAAACAGGCGCTGTTACATGACGTGCTGCACCCGTATGTGGTAAAACGCACGGCGGAGAGCGGCGAGGAACTGTATACCGTTTCCCTGCAGGATGAAGAAGGAAAGGCATACGCCAACGTGGAATTTAAGGAGAAAAAGCATGATTAAATTAGGAGAACAGCAGAAGCTTACCGTAGTCAAGAAAGTGGAATTCGGTGTGTATCTGGCAGAGGACGTAAAGGCGGAGGAACGAGTGCTTCTTCCCATAAAGCAGGTGCCGGAAGGAACCGAATTGGGGGATGAAACAGAAGTTTTTGTATACAGGGACTCCAAGGACCGGCTGATTTCCACTACGCAGACTCCGTTACTCAAAATGGGCGAGGTGGCGCGTCTTACGGTAGCGGATGTCAATAAATTCGGCGCATTTTTGGACTGGGGGCTGGAAAAGGATTTATTCCTTCCCTTTAAGCAGCAGAAGGTGCGCGTGAAAAAGGGCGATACCCCTCTCGTTTCCTTATATATAGACAAGAGCGGACGGCTCTGCGCAACCATGAATGTGTATGAAAACCTGCGCTCCGACAGCCCTTATCAGAAGGACGACAGAGTAACCGGCGTTATTTACGAAACAAGCCCCGAGTTCGGTATGTTTGTGGCAGTGGACGATTTGTATTCCGCACTCATTCCCAAGAAGGAAGCGTATGGGGATCTGAAGGTGGGTGACACCGTAAATGCCAGGGTTACTTCCGTAAAAGAGGACGGCAGACTGAATCTGAGCGTCCGGGAGAAAGCCTATCTGCAGATAGAGACCGATGCCGAAAAGGTGCTCAAGGTGCTCGACAGCTTTGACGGCGCCATGCCCTTCAACGACAAGGCATCCCCGGAGGTCATCAAACGGGAGCTGCAGATGAGCAAAAACGAATTCAAGAGAGCGGTGGGACATTTACTGAAAAACGGTATGATAGAAATTGGCGAGAAAAGTATTCGCAGAAAGTAAAAAAACGACTGTTTTTGTTAAGAATGTCTAATTTTTTATCCTTCGAGGGTAGATTTTTTTGTGAAAATAGATTAAAATGGTTTTCATCTATGGAATAGGATGGAGTACGTGTATGATATCAAACCAAATTTTACAGAATACCATTGAGGGGTTAAAAAACATTGCCAGAGTTGATTTCTGCGTCATGGACACAGAGGGCAAGGAGATGGCATCCACAGCAGATATGCGCAATTGCTCCAAACAGGCAGCAGAATTTGCGGCGTCCTTCGCTGACTCCCAGGAAATCCAGGGCTACCAGTATATCAAGGTAATGGATGACCAGCAGCCGGAGTATGTGCTGATTGCGGGTGGAAGCGGAGAAGATGTGTATACCATTGCAAAAATGGCGGCTTTTCAAATCCAGAACCTGATGGTTGCATACAAGGAACGGTTTGATAAGGATAACTTTATTAAAAATCTGCTTTTGGACAACCTGCTTTTGGTAGATATTTACGGCAGGGCGAAAAAACTGCATATCCCCACGGATATCGGCAGAGTTGCTATGATTGTGGAGTCCGAAAACGGCAAGGACAACAATGCTCTGGAGCTTACCAGGGTACATATTGGAAGTAATGGAAAAGATTTCATCACCGCAGTGGATGAAAATAATGTTATAGTAGTGAAGGAGCTTTCCGACACGGACACCAACAAGGACATTGAGAAAATTGCCAAGAACCTGATTTCCTATTTACAGAAGGAAGGCGTTGCCGGCGTGCATGTGGCATACGGTACGATTATCCATGAGATTAAGGAAGTCAGCCGTTCCTACAAGGAAGCCAAGATGGCGCTGGATGTAGGCAAGATTTTCTTTGACGAAAGAAACGTCATTGCTTACAGCGAACTGGGTATCGGCAGGCTGATTTACCAGCTGCCCATTCCTCTTTGTAAAATGTTCATCCGCGAAATATTCGGCGGAAAAAGCCCGGATGATTTTGACGAGGAAACCCTTACCACCATCAGCAAATTCTTTGAAAACAGCCTGAATGTGTCCGAAACGTCCAGACAGCTTTTCATTCACCGGAATACACTGGTTTACCGCCTGGACAAGCTGCAGAAAAGCATGGGACTGGATCTGCGTGTGTTTGAAGATGCCATTACCTTCAAGATTGCGCTCATGGTCGTAAAGTACATGAAATACATGGAATCATTTGAATATTAAAGAGGTACAGAATGTCAAGAAAAGAAGAACAGAGAAAACAACGGGAGAAAATGATTGAAGAAAACGGTCTGATTTACCTGGACAAGGTAAGTAAGATTTATACAGCGGGTGCACCGGCATTAAACGGTGTGACACTGCATATCAACAGGGGTGAGTTTGTCTTTGTAGTCGGCGACAGCGGCTCCGGCAAGTCCACCCTGATTAAGCTTTTGTTAAGAGAGCTTATTCCTACCAAGGGAAAGGTTTGGGTGATGGGACATGATGTGGCAAAGCTGTCCCACTGGAAAATTCCGAAATTCCGCAGAAACCTGGGAATCGTATTCCAGGATTTCCGTCTGCTTAAGGATAGAAACGTATATGAAAATGTTGCGTTTGCGCAGCGTATCGTAGAAGTTCCCGCCAAGGAAATCCGTAAAAACGTACCGAAGGTACTGGCTACGGTGGGACTGGCAGGCAAATACAAGGCAAAGCCCAAGCAGCTCTCCGGCGGTGAACAGCAGAGAGTGGCGCTGGCGCGTGCCCTTATCAACAAGCCTTCCATTCTGCTGGCAGATGAGCCTACCGGCAACCTTGACCCCAAGAACTCATGGGAAATCATGAACCTTTTAGAGGAAATCAACAAGTCCGGCACAACGGTAGTGGTGGTTACCCACAACCGCGAAATTGTCAATGCCATGCACAAGCGCGTGGTTACCATGAAAAAAGGCGTCATCGTAAGCGATGAAGAGGAAGGAGAGTATATCGATGAAGATTAGTACCTTATTTTATACTCTCAGACAGGGAGTAAGAAATATATTCCGTAACAAGCTGTTTTCCATGGCATCCATTGCCACCATCGCAGCCTGCCTGTTTTTGTTCGGCATCCTGTATTCCGTGGTTATGAACTTCCAGCATATTGTCAAGAATGCGCAGGAAGGCGTTTCTGTTACCGTATTCTTTAACGAGGGCACTTCCCAGGAACGGATTGATGCCATCGGGGAACAGATTAAAGCCAGAGTGGAGGTTTCCGATATAAAGTATACGACAGCGGATGAAGCCTGGGCCTGGTTCCAGGAAAAATATTTCGAAGGAAAGCACACGGAAGGCTTCCCCACCAACCCTCTGGAGGGTTATGAAAATTACGAAGTTTTCTTAAACGACGTATCCATGCAGGATGCACTGGTTACCTGGCTGCAGTCCCTGCCGGATGTGCGTCTGGTTAAATACAGCAGTCTGACGGCGAACGCCCTGACCGGCGTCAACCTGATTGTGGCATATGCCTCCGTGGGTATTATCGTCATTTTGCTGGGCGTATCCATTTTCTTGATCAGCAACACGGTTACCATCGGTATTTCCGTAAGACAGGAAGAAATCAGCATTATGAAATACATCGGTGCCACGGACTTCTTTACCAGAGCGCCGTTCGTTATTGAGGGTATGTTAATCGGCGCCATCGGTTCCGGTATTCCTCTTTTACTGATTTACTTTATTTACAATGACGTGGTGACATCGGCAATGTCCAAGTTTCAGGCTCTGTCATCCATCCTGAATTTCCTTACCGTACAGGAAGTATTCCATGTGCTGGTTCCCGTATCCTTAGGTATCGGTATCGGCATCGGCTTCCTCGGCAGCTTTACCACAGTTAGAAAACACTTGCGCGTATGATTAAGAGAGGACAGGCAGGTATGAAAAAAAGACTTGTGATGGTTTTTACGGTGGTGCTCATGCTGGTACTTTTCAGCAACATGCCATCTTCCACAAAAGCAGCAACAAGCTATTCGTCTCTTACCTCGGACAGTATCAAACAGAAGGAAGAGCAGATAAAACAGGCGGAGCAGCAGAAGAAAAGCCTGCAGAATTCCCTGACGGATGTGAAGGCTATCAAGAAGAAGCTGGAGCAGGAAAAAAGTAATCTGAAAAATTATGTGCAGGAGCTGGACGCCCAGCTTGCCGAGGTGCAGGACAATATCACCCGGCTGACCGCCGAAATCCAGCAGAAGGAAGAGGAAATCCGCGTTACGCAGGAGGAGCTTGCGGAGGCAAAACAGATAGAGGAAGACCAGTATGATGCGATGGTGGACCGTATCCGCTTTATGTATGAGCAGGGCGAGTCTTCCTACATCGATATCATTTTCAGCGGAGAAAGCTTAAGCAGCATTATGAATGCCGTTGAATATATGGAGCAGATTTCTGCATATGATAGAAAACAGTTAGACCAGTTTATCTTAAACAGACAGTATATCGAGCTCTGCGAACAGCAGCTTGAGACGGAAAAGCAGGTCCTGGACGAAACAAAAGCCGGCGTGGAGCAGGAGCAGAAAGCCCTTGAGGAGCTGATTGCCGCCAAGGAACAGACCATCAGGGAATACGAATACGATATTTCCAACAGAGAGCAGGCCATCAAGGAATACGAAGCCGACATCCAGGAGCAGAACGAAATCGTGCAGGCTCTGGAAGCGGCAATTGCCGAAGAAAAACGTAAAATTTTAGAGCAGAACGGTACCGTACTGATGTACGACGGCGGTCAGTTCAAATTCCCGGTGGCTACCTATACGAGATTGTCGGACGATTACGGCTGGCGTATGCATCCCATCCTTGGCATACAGAAGTTCCACAACGGTATCGATCTGGCATCTCCCAGCGGTACGGCGATTTATGCGGCTTATGACGGAAAAGTGGTAGCGGCATCTTATAGCAGTTCCATGGGTAATTATGTTATGATTGACCACGGCGGAAGCCTGTACACCATATATATGCATGCCTCCAAGCTGTATGTCAGCACAGGAGACGTGGTCGTAAGAGGGGAGACCATTGCTGCAGTAGGTTCCACCGGCCGTTCCACCGGCCCGCACCTGCACTTCGGCGTGCGTCTGAACGGAGAATATGTAAGTCCCTGGAATTATCTGAAGCAGTAATATAAGGAAAGGCAGACATTATGCAGGACAACGAAATTTATACAACGGGCATTGCGCCCGGACAGCAGCCGGAAAACGGCGGAAAAAAAACACAGGACAAAAGCGGAAAGTTTTTCTGGGGCGGACTGTTTACAGGTCTGATTATGTCCCTTTTAGTAGTGAGCAGCGTGTATGTGGTAAACCGCATCCAGTATGCCCATAAGTCAGGCCAGACGGTAGGGCTTCACACCCGGGAAGAAAGTCAGGAAAACACGGACGGAGAAAGTGTTACCGGAGAAGCAGTCAACGAAGACACGGTAGCCAAGATGAAGGTTATTGAAAATGTAATCGACACCTACTTTTATAAAGAAGACGTGGATAAAGACGCCATGGTGGACGGTATCTTTAAGGGCATGGTCGAGTCGCTTGGCGACCCTTATTCCGAATACTACTCCAAGGAAGAACTGGAAAGCCTGTATCAGGACTCCCTCGGTGTTTACTACGGCGTGGGCGCTTATGTAAGTCTTGACACCACGACAGGTCTTGCGAAAGTCAGCGGTATTATCGCAGACTCCCCGGCAGAGGAGGCGGACCTTCGTGCCGAGGATATTATCTACAAGGTGGACGATGTGGATGTAACGGGCATGACCTTACAGGAAACGGTTTCCCTGATTAAGGGTGATGAAAATACAACCGTTAAGCTGACCCTTATCCGCGACGGTAAAGAAATCGAAAAAGAAGTGACAAGAAGAAAGGTGGAATCCCCCACCGTTAAGTTTGAAATGCTGGATGACGGCATGGCATACATCCAGATTACCGAGTTTGATACCGTGACCGTGGATCAGTTTACGGAAGCCATGGCAATGGCAAGAGGCAATGACATGAAGGGACTTATCCTGGATTTGCGCAGCAATCCGGGTGGCAACTTAAGCTCCGTGGTAAGTATTGCCAAGCAGATGCTGCCCAAGGGTCTGATTGTATACACGGAAGACAGGGACGGCAATCGGGAGGAATATTCCTGTGACGGCTCCAAAGAACTGGATGTGCCCATGGTTGTTTTAGTAAACGGCAATTCCGCCAGTGCGTCCGAAATCCTGGCAGGTGCCATTAAGGATTACGGCATCGGTACGCTGGTGGGCACCACGACCTTCGGCAAGGGCATTGTGCAGAGACCTATCGAACTGTCTGACGGCTCTGCAGTCAAGCTGACCATCAGCTCCTATTACACACCGAACGGCATCAATATCCACGGTATCGGCATCGAACCGGATGTGGAATGCGAATTTGACAGTGAAAGATATTACAGCGACGAAGCATATGACAATCAGCTTGAAAAGGCGAAGGAAGTACTGCTTCAGAAAATGGAAGGTACAAACTAATCAATGATGGAAGAAAATTTAAGATATGAAGATTCCGGGATTAATCCCAAGATTTTACGCGCGGTTTCAGAGATGGGCTATACCCAGATGACGCCTATACAGGAACAGGCAATTCCCCAGCTTATGGAGGGAAAGGATGTCATCGGGCAGGCGCAGACAGGAACAGGAAAGACGGCAGCGTTCGGGATTCCCATGCTGCAGATGGTAGATCCCGCCAGCCGGGAGCTGCAGGGCATGATTTTATGTCCCACCAGAGAGCTTGCCATTCAGGCGGCAGAGGAGCTTCACAAATTTTCCAAATACATGCACGGCATACGTGTGGTACCTATTTACGGCGGGCAGGATATTTCCCGGCAGATTAAAGCCTTGAAGGGCGGCGTCCAGATTATCGTGGGCACACCGGGACGTGTCATGGACCATATGCGCAGACACACCATTAAGTTAGACAGCCTGAAAATGGTGGTGCTGGACGAAGCGGATGAAATGCTGAACATGGGCTTCCGCGAGGATATGGAAGCCATCCTGGGAGAAATCCCCGGCGAGCACCAGACCGCGCTTTTCTCGGCAACCATGCCGCAGGCTATTTTAGACATTACCTACAAATACCAGAAGGACGCGGTGGTCGTGCGGATTACCAAGCAGGAGCTGACCATTCCTCTGGTAAAGCAGTATTATTATGTAGTGAAAAATATTTACAAGGAAGAAGCCATCAGCAGACTGATTGATACCTATAATCTGAAGCGTTCCATCGTATTCTGCAACACCAAAAAGATGGTGGATGAACTGGCGGAGCATCTGAAGGACAGAGGCTATCAGGCAGAAGGACTGCACGGGGATATGACCCAGAAGCAGAGGGATTTTGTCATGAACCGCTTTAAAAACGCCAGTCTGCAGGTACTGATTGCAACGGATGTGGCTGCAAGAGGCATTGACGTGGACGACTTAGAGGCGGTCTTTAACTATGATGTGCCGCAGGATACGGAATACTACGTCCACAGAATAGGACGTACCGGCAGAGCGGGCAGGGAAGGACTTGCCTTTACCTTTGCTTACGGCAGGGATTTATACCGTATCCGGGAAATCGAGAGGGTCTGCAAAACCAAGATGACGGAGCAGAAGCTGCCCAAGTCCGCACAGGTTATGGACATTAAGTTAAACAAACTGCTGCAGGCGGCGAAGGATACTCTGGATAAAGAAGATTATGTAAAGCTCCAGGATCAGATTGAAGAAAAGATGGAGGACTACGAGTTAGACCCCATGGAGCTTTTAGCATATCTTGTAAGAAAGGAAATCGGCGAGGCGCCGGAAGAAATCGTTATCGAGGAGCCGCGCAAGAGACGCTCTTCCTTCGACGACAGAAGAAAGCGCTTCTCAGATGATGACAGAAGAAAGCGTTTTGCGGATGACGGCGGACATAAATCCCGCGCCTTCGGCAGAGGCGACAAAGAAGGCAGCCGCAGAGGCGGAAGCTACGGCGACAGGGAAAGAAGGCAGCCGCAGAGGCGGAAGCTACGGTGACAGGGAAAGAAGCAGCCGCAGGGACGGAAGCTACGGTGACCGGGAAAGACACGGACGCAGTGACAGGGACGGTGCACGCGGGGAAAGAAAAGGGAACCGCGAATTCCGTAAGGGTACGGATAAACGCGATTCCCGGGAGAAACGTAAATAATCAAACAGTTACCTTACAGCGGTAAGGGAGGAAGACACCGACGGCCGGTTGCGATAGGCTGCCGGTGTCATTTTATGCTTGCGCTTAAATAAGTTGATGAAGTGGGTGGTATTTTCAATACCGACACGTTCCGCCACCTCATGAACCTTCAAATCGGTATCGTTCAAAAGATGTTCCGCCTCTTCTAAGCGTCTGCCGTTTAAGTACTGCAGGGGAGAAAAGCCGTAGGCTGCTTTGAACTCCCGGCACAGACGGTATTTGTTGATGCCTGCCTGGGTCGAAACATTGTCTAAATTCAAATCTTCCGAATAATGCGTATCGTAGTAGGACTTAATATCCTCTAAATACATCTTTCCGCCGCGGCTTGCGGAAAAACTAAACTCATCACAGGTCAGTTCTGTCAGTAAATCCACTAAAAGCTTATTGGTAATCAGTTCGTTGGGAATGTAATTCCGCATATAGGAAACCAGGGATGTGAGGGAGGCTTCAATCCGGACCATATTTTCGGAGGAAACCACACCGCGGTATCTTTCCTTATATAATTCATGATAGAAGGAAAGGAAGGGACCCTGAATGTAAAAAATAATGTAATTCCAGTGCGTGGACTGGATGCGGATGCTTACATTGGGCGAACAGGGGAGAAACACAAAGGTATTTTCCGAAGCCACTGTTTTGTTTCCATTTAA
>OHEJ01000350.1_pt1 | contig 19034 bp, 18 predicted proteins | sample 1567261 | NCBI WGS metagenome assembly OHEJ01 (sample SAMEA3879550, study PRJEB24766) | human gut metagenome | biome: human-associated habitat; feature: feces | place: USA | collected 1985/1987 | reverse complement strand
GTAAACAAAGAATATGCCATGATACATACCGTAGTAAAACGTGATGGCCGCGTAGTGGGCTATAACGAAGAGAAAATCAAAGCTGCCATTCGCAAGGCAATGTTGCAGACTGAAGCAGGCGAAGATGAAGCGCTGATCCAGAAAATAGCCGACCGCATCGGAGTGACCGGCGATGAGCGTATGACCGTAGAGGACATACAGGACCGCGTCGAACTTGAGCTCATGAACAGCCCCCGCAAGGAGGTGGCAAAACGTTATATAGCCTATCGTGATCAGCGCAGCATAGCCCGCCGGGCAAAGATACGCGATATGTTTCTGGAGATCATCGAAGCCAAAAGCAACGATATCACCCGCGAAAATGCCAACATGAACACCGATTCGCCGGCGGGAATGATGATGAAATTCGCGAGCGAGACTACCAAACCGTTTGTTGACGATTATCTCCTTTCGCAGGAAGCCCGCGATGCAGTGCGCAACGGATATCTGCATATTCACGACAAGGATTATTACCCGACAAAGAGCCTCACTTGCGTGCAGCATCCGCTCGACCGCATACTCCAGTATGGATTTATTGCCGGCCATGGCGAATCGCGCCCGGCAAAACGTATCGAGACAGCAAGCATAATAAGCTGTATCTCTCTGGAAACGGCGCAGAATGAGATGCACGGCGGTCAGGCCATCCCGGCATTCGACTTCTATCTTGCTCCATTTGTCAGATCGTCATATATCGAAGAACTGCAGAAACTCGAGCAAGTGTCGGGAGAGGATCTGTCGTCATATTACAACGCTGAAATTGACGACTTCGTGAAACGGCCGCTCGACGGACTCACAGGAACCAAGCGTCTCCTCCAGCACGCCATGAATCAGACTGTTGACCGCGTGCATCAATCTATGGAAGCATTCATCCACAACATGAACACCATTCACTCCCGCGGTGGCAACCAGGTGGTGTTCAGCTCAATCAACTATGGCACCGACACGTCGGCCGAAGGCCGTTGCGTGATCCGCGAACTGCTCAACTCCACATATGAAGGCGTCGGCAATGGAGCCACGGCGATTTTCCCGATTCAGATATGGAAAAAGAAACGCGGTGTGAGCTATCTGCCCGAGGACCGCAACTACGATCTCTATAAGCTGGCCTGCAAGGTGACCGCCCGCCGCTTCTTCCCCAACTTCGTGAATCTCGACGCGACATTCAACTACCATGAAAAATGGAAGGCCGATGATCCGCAGCGCTATAAATATGAGGTGGCCACGATGGGATGCCGCACACGAGTGTTTGAGAACCGCTTTGGTGAGAAGACGTCGATCGGACGCGGCAACCTCAGTTTCTCCACCGTCAATATCGTGCGCATAGCCATCGAATGCATGATGATCAAGGACAAGGAAGAGCGCATCGCGAAATTCTTCGAGAAACTGGATCAGGTGCTGGATATCACAGCCCGCCAGCTGTGTGACCGATTCGACTTCCAGAAGACTGCGCTTGCCAAGCAGTTCCCGCTGCTGATGTCGCGTTTGTGGAACGGCAGCGATATCCTGAAGCCGAATCAGACTATTGAGAGCGTGATCAACCAGGGCACACTTGGCATCGGATTCATCGGATTGGCCGAATGTCTGGTAGCCCTTACCGGGAAACACCACGGCGAATCGCCTGAATCGCAGGCACTCGGACTGAAAATCATCTCCCACATGCGCAGCCGCGTCAATGAATATTCCGAGAAATATCAGCACAACTTCTCGGTGCTCGCCACTCCGGCCGAAGGGCTCTCGGGCAAATTCACGCAGCGCGACCGCAAATCATTCGGAATTATCCCCGGCATAACCGATAAGATCTACTACACGAATTCCAATCACGTGCCGGTCTACTACCATTGCTCGCCGCGCCATAAGGCCGAAATCGAGGCTCCTTATCATGAACTCACCGGCGGCGGTCACATCTTCTATGTGGAGATTGACGGCGACGCCACCCACAATCCGAAGGCCATTGCCGATATCGTTGACCTGATGGATCAGTACAACATCGGTTATTGCTCAGTGAACCATAACCGCAACCGATGCATGTCGTGCGGCTATGAGGATGCAAGCGACCATCTTGAGATATGCCCTAAATGCGGAAGCAGCGACATCGACAAACTGCAGCGCATCACCGGTTATCTCGTCGGAACTACCGACCGCTGGAATAATGCCAAGCTTGCCGAGCTCAATGATCGCGTTGTTCATAAATGAAACGATAAAGTGATAAATACGAATACTGAAGATGTAACGCTTCGTGTCGTTGATATTGTAGACGGCACAACGGTAGATGGTCCGGGCTTCCGGACCTCTATCTATTTTGCAGGATGCGAACATCACTGCCCCGGATGCCAGAACCCGGCCACCTGGGATCCGATGGCGGGAAAGGGTATGACTATCGGCGAACTGCTCCAACGGATTGAAGAGAATGATTTTGATGTGACCTTTTCCGGCGGCGATCCGCTTTTTCAGGCCGAGCCGCTTGCTCTGCTTGCACGGGAGATAAGAAAACTGGGCAAAACGATCTGGTGCTATACGGGATATCTGTTTGAGACGGTGCAGCACGACAAACGGCTGTCGGCGTTGCTGCCATTCATCGATGTGATGGTCGACGGGCCGTTCGCTGAATCGCAACGCGATATCGAGCTACTGTTTCGCGGCTCATCCAATCAGCGCCTTATAAACGTTGCCGAGACTCTTGCATCCGGCCACATCGTCCTTTGGAAGTCGGATTTCTAAGACCCATCCCACAAAATTTGTTGACGTCAGGGTCGTAGCAGTGCGTCAGATTCCTCCTTGCAGGCTCAGGAGCATAGCGGGCTATGTGACTGAGCCAAAAGGAGGAAGATGGCGTGCTGCTGCGAGACAAGGGTTACTTTACTTCATGCCGTACAGTTCTTCGATGGTTTACATTCCTTTACATTCTGGCGGTAAATATGCCAACTGAGGTTCCCCCCGCCGTGTCTTGTCATGTCAAATTCCGGTTATCAAAATAATTCAACGCCCATTGAAATAAAAAACCGATCTGATCGTGAGCCAGAAACTGATTGTCAGGGCATCTCTGCCCCAATCCATGACATTGCCCCGGAAACATGACCTTTTCGATATCATTGACGCGATATTTTACATAACCAAGACCGGTTGCCAATGGAATATGCTTACGAATGACTATCCGTCGTGGCGTATCGTCTGCCACCATTCCCGGGATTGGTCAGACCGTGGATTGTTCGTATCCATCCGAAAAAAGCCGACTTGATTTTGTCAGGTCGGCTTTTTTAGGATGGATACCAAAATCAAGTCGGCTTTTTTCGGACGGATACGCAAAACCGACGCATAGATTGCAACCGCTTCAGGCAGTCGGGGCTGATATCAGTACTGGAAATAAATGAAGGGGACAATCTCGCCTTTGCGCTGAATGACAACGAAAATCAGCAAAGCGAGCACGAGAGCCTGCGCAATGAGCGGCATGGCATTATAGGTGGATTTCAGGCGTGCTGTCAACCGTTCCGGCATATAATGCATCGCATAGGCAACGAACATCACAATGATAATTGCAGCATAGCCTTCCCAGAACTGAGTGATCACCTGCAGATGGAAATTGTGGCGGATCTGGGCCCACATCTCCCCTACTTTCTCCAACGATCGCGCGCGGAAGAACACAAAGCTCAGCGCGATGAGATTGAATGTAATGAATATGTTGAAGGCGCGCCGCCACCACCGGTTGCGATTCTCCGGCTTCACACGCGGCAGAATCTGACGGATCATTTTGTGCCCTACGAGGAATGAGCCCTGCAGTGCGCCCCATATAAGATACATCCACGAAGCGCCGTGCCAGAGACCGCCAATCACCATGGTACACATGAGGTTGAAGTAATGACGCAATTTCCCGCACCGGTTTCCACCGAGAGGTATATAGACATAGTCGCGCAGCCACGTTGATAACGAGATGTGCCAGCGGTGCCAGAATTCCGTGGGGCTCTGCGATTTGAACGGCGAACGGAAGTTGTCGAGGAACTGATATCCCATCAGCAGGGCAAGGCCGATAGCCATGTCGCTGTAGCCGGAAAAGTCGCAGTAAAGCTGGATGACAAAGCCATAGATGGCGGTGACTACTTCAAAGCCGGTGTAGAGCGCGGGATTGATAAAGTCGGCCACCAGCACCTTCTTGAACAGGCCACACATTATTAGGAACAAACCTTCGCTCGTCATGGCGCGGCTTGCCACCGGATTGGCCATTACCTGCGGAAGCATATCCTTGGCTCGAACGACGGGACCGGCCAGCAGCGGCGGGAAGAATGTGAGGTAGAAAGCATATGCGAGGAAATCACGGCAGGCGTGGATCACTCCGCGATAAATGTCGACGATGTAGCTGATCGAACGGAATGTGAAGAAGGATATGCCCGCCGGAAGAATAATGTCAAGAGCATTGAAATCTCTGCCTGTGAAATTGGCGAACGTCTCGTAGATGAGGTTGAAATATTTAAACCACACGAGCATGCCGACGTTGATCACCACATTCAGAGCCACAATGAGCCGCTTCTGCCAGTTATGCCGGCATCTCTCCATGAGTATTCCGAGAAAGTAGTCGCTGAGGCAAACGCCGAGAAGGATGAAACAATATTCGGCCGACGACTTATAGTAGAAATAAAGAGAAAATGCAATGACAAACAGAAACTTGGCAGTCCGGTGTTTACGCATCAGCTGATATATTGCGAGAAATACCGCAAACAGGATCAGGAATAATCCGGTGTTGAACATCAGCGGATTATACTGATCGTATTTCAGCAACGCGAGCAGATTGTCGAAGTTGATAACAGAATCGGACATTTCGTGAGACGTAAGATTTATGTCGATGGTTTGCTCTGAGAATAACGGTTATTTGGACTGGGAGAAAGCCTCTCTCAAAGCCTGATACATCAGCAATCCCTGGAGTTTATATCCTTTAATGCTGTGATGGATGCGATCGCCGCTAAAAAGGCCGTCCTTAATCCATTTGTTGGATGCGCCGTCGCCTCCAGCCACGGTGTACCAGTCGTAGACCGGGATGTGGTTTTCCTTGCCATAATTGACGATGACATCCCTGACGCGCTCCACATTGTCGTTGACGCTATAGCCTTTGACCCGGCGGGAGGACCGGCGCCTGCGTCCTTTCTTTTTGCGACCTTTGACAGTGGTGTAGACAATGCGCTGACATTCCATCGGTGTGACAAGCAGTATAGCAGTTTCGGGATTGGCATGGCGTATATCCTTGACCAGGCGATCGATCTCATTTTTAATAGATCCGGCGTTAGACCGGCCGAAAGCTTCGTTTGTACCAAGAGAGATGATAACGAGATCGGGGTGAATCGGAGCTATGCCCTCCCCGATCTTGCCGATGCGGTTGTAAGTGCTATAGGCCGCTCCGTTGTTTCCGATCGTATGGTAAAAGAGGCCGGGACGGTTGCCCGAGAGGTTTGCTCCGAAAAGAGTGAGGTCGCCGGCCGAATCGAAATATATGCGTGCTGCGGTGACATCACGCGACAGGGAAATGTGAGTGTAGTTTTTTGAGGGCTCGGCCTGAAAAGGGATGAGATTGCCATCGGCATCCGTGACCGAAGTGACATAGAACTGACCGTTATGAAACACCGTGATAGCCGAGAAAGGATTGTAGTCGGTAGTCTCGGAGGTAGCCACAAGGAAGTTGGACCTGGGGTTGACCGGAGTGATAGATGTGCCGGTAAATCCCATGGTGCGTGGCCAGTTCTGACTCATCAGCCTGACGGCATTCCAGCTAAGCGTGCTCGAAAAGGAGTAATCGACAGGCTGATTGGTAGAGCTTAGACGGAGAGGCGTGATCAGACCACGGCCGGCATTGCCGAAGTCGTACTGAAGATTGTTTCTGATCTCCGATGTGGCATAATCGGCCTGCAGATGGCTGTCGCCGATGTGTATGATGTTGGCGGGCTGAGCGTAGGAGCGGGCTAAGGCGCTGCGTAGTTTCGACCAGTCGGCGCCATTGAGATTGATGTGGTTTTTCCCTTTTTTTATAAATGAAGGAACAACGATGTCGAAATCATCGTCGATGCCATCGATAACGGGATTCTCACGTATCTCGGTTTCATCTTCCGATTCGTCATCGCGTTCGATGTCATCCTGTGCGGAGGCCGCAAACGTAAGGAGAGAAGAGGCGAGCAGTATTAAAAATTTGCGGGTCATTTATTGAGATTGATTTGAATTGCTTTGAACAGCGGGGTGGCAAGTTCGCGTCCGCCTTTATGGTTCAGGTGTATATAGTCTTTGTTGGCAAGGCCGTCGCGTGTCCAGCGCACGATGGCGTCCTCGCCGCCCATTGCTTCGCGGGTGTCCCAGAAAAGGGTGCGAGTGCGGCGTGCGGCTTCGCGCTGTGCTTCAACCATATATTGGGCTGATGACATGGAGTGGACCTCCGTACCGCGTTTCGAACCGCGGTCGCCGATGCCCATGATGAGGATGTCGGCGTTGGGGAAGCACTGCCGGACATGCACGATCACCGATTCCATGCGCTTACGGTAGGAGTCGAAATTCTTTTGGCCGGCCGACATTGCGTTGATGCCGAATTCAAGGATTATGAGGTCGTAGTTGACATATTTCGACATCTGAGCCGAAAGGTCGGTGTTGACTTTGGAAAGCGTAACACCTGAAAAACCGCGCGACGACATGCAGTCGACGTTGACGCCCTTGGTGTCGGAGAGCCAGACACCGAGTGCGATCAATGATGTTTTGTTGGCCGTGACGTTGAATTTGTCGGTATTTTCATCAACGGTAATGGCCTGCAGCGATTCGGAGCCTTTGATATCGTAGGTCTTGGTGCCGGATGCTGTTTCGACCGTAATCTGCGTGGAGTCGGGGGATATGAACAGGAATGTCGAACGGTTCCAGCGGTCGATATTGGCGAAAGATTTTGATCCGCTGTAAGTGGAAGTGGTCGGAGACGTAAGCTTGTAATAATGCTGCGTCAGGCCCATGTAGCGATCGTCGAATTTTCCGTTTGCAGCAAATTCTTTCCAGCCTTTGCCGCCTCCCTGCCGCACGCTTTTGCGGAAACCGGGGAATTCGGAATACATGTTGACGTAGCCGACGCCCGTACCGCCATATTGTTTTTGCATGAATTCACGCAGATCTTCGGTCAGGATATCACCTTCGATGTAGCTGTCGCCAATCACGGCGATGCGTGCAAGCCGGTCAGACGAAATCGCATTGCGGAGATGCTCAAGGCCGCGGCCGGATTCCGTATAGTCCTCAATGACCACCTGCTCGCCCTGCTTGGTGGGCTGAACGGCAATCAAAGGCTTGTTGTCGATTGAATTAAGCGTGGTGTCGACCTTGCGTTTATCTTCTTCAATCGCTTCGGCAAGGCAGGGGTCGATGGTTGCGCCCGAGATGTCTTTTTCTTCCGGCAATCCGATGTTGAGAATGTCGGAAAAGAGATTGAAATCACTGATTCGGCCTCCGGTCCATTTGCTGAGGGGCAGGAACGAGATGCCGATTAATATTGCTATTGCTGAAAAAACTATGATTACTATACGCCAGGCGTTATGTTTCATGACTGAATGATGATAATCTTGAAGATTGGTCGGATAAAATATTTATGAGAGAGGCCATTTTGGATTTGGCTTCCAGCCATTCGCTTTCAGACAAAGAATGGCAAGTGAGCCCGCCGCCGCCGTAGAGGGTGTAGGTGTGCGGATCCTTTCCTGCGAACGGCTGTGTGAAAGCGCAGCGGAGATTGACGAAGAAAGATGAGCGTTCGGGACTGCTTACTCCGACGAAACCGCCGTAGCAATTGCGCCGGAACTGTTCATTTTGTGTTATGAGAGCCATCGCTTTATCTCGCGGGTAACCGCATAGGGCCGGAGTGGGACTCAGTTGCGGCAGGAGTGCCTGAAGGTCGATGCGCGAGGCCTTTGCGCGGATGAGGTGACACATGTGTTCGATATCGCCGAATTTCACACGCGCTCTTTCCGGGCGTGACACGCTATCGCAAAAAGGCGTCAGGATGCCGACGATATAATCAGTGACTATGTTGTGCTCAAGAGTGTTTTTGCGATCCCAGGGCTCGTCGTCGGCAGCGCGGCGGGTGCCGGCGAGTGACATGGATGTGATGTCGCCGCTTAGACGGTCGACTGAGAGCAAAAGCTCGGGCGTGGCTCCAATCCACACATCCGATTCGGGAGTGCAGTAGATGTAGCGGAAGCAGGAAGGGTGCTTGCTGAAATAGGCGTCGGCAACCGTTGCCGGATCCAGTGACGACGGGATGGTGACGACGTGCGACAGGACTACTTTCTCCGATTCGGAAGAGATGGCGGCGGTTATGGATTCGACCTGACGGCGATATGACTCGTAGCCGGTTGATTCATAGGCTGTAGTTGAGGATGCATTTACCTCCGGAAGCGAGTCGGCAAGGGCAATCGCTTCCGAGGAAGAAAGCTCGCGCCGGATACCATAGGCATGAAGGGTATCATTTACTTCAAAACGGTTGAAAAGAAACCCGTTGAACCCGTCGATTTCTGCAGGCGAGATGGCGCAGCCATCGGTGTGCCGCCGCGGATCGGAGGCGATGAACGAGCAATGCGCATCGCCCGGCATAGCATACACGGCAAACGGTATGCCATGCGTGATGCACAGGCTGATAGCATGCTTTATGTCGTCATCGAGCAGAAACATCGGTCGGTCTGGCAATTAATTCAAACGGGAGAGCATCGGTGATCTCAACGTCGTAGAACTCCCCTGTTTTAAGTTTAGCAGTTTTTTCGATGAGCACTTCGGGATCCACTTCCGGAGAGTCGAACTCGGTTCGGCCGACATAATAATCGGGTTCCTCACGGTCGACAATCACTTTAAAGATCTTTCCTATCTTGCTCTGCTGGTGCTCGTTTGAAATCTCTTCCTGAAGCGCCATGAGGCGGTCGAGCCGGTTCTGCTTGACCTCTTCGGGGATGTCGTCGGAGAAATGCTTAGCGCCATACGTGTCCTCTTCCTCACAGTAGGCGAAAGCGCCCATGCGTTCGAATCGTTGCCGAGCGGCGAACTCCATCAGCTCATTGAACTCCTCCTCCCCTTCACCGGGGAAGCCCACCATCAGCGTTGTGCGGATGTGGATGCCGGGGACTTTCTCGCGGATTCGGTCCAGCAGGCGCTCCGTTTCCTCACAAGTGATGTGCCGTCGCATATTGCCGAGCACCTTATCCGATGCATGCTGAAGGGCGATGTCGAGATATTTGCACACATTGTCGTGGAGGGACATCACATCGAGAAGATTATCGGGGAAGCCGGCGGGATAAGCATAGTGCAGACGTATCCATCTGACGCCATCCACGTTGGCTATTTTGTCGACCAACGATGCTATGCGCTGCTTTCCGTAAAGGTCAACGCCGTAGTTGGTGAGGTCCTGCGCGATGACATTGAATTCCTTGACGCCTGAGGCGACGAGCGATTTCACTTCGTCGACAATCTCCTCTTCCGAGCGCGAATGATAGCGTCCGGTGATGAGCGGGATGGCGCAGAACGAGCAAAAGCGGTTGCACCCTTCGGCAATCTTCAGATAGGCATGATGGCGGGGTGTGGTGATGATGCGGTCGTAGGATGCCGTGGCGGGATATTTGCCGACAAGCGACGAAACGATGCCGCCCCAGTCGGTTTTGCCGAACCATCCGTCGACCTCCGGTATCTCAACGGGCAGCTCCTGACGATAACGCTGCGAAAGGCACCCCATCACAAAGATACGGTCGGTGAGGCCGCTCTGTTTTGCCTCGATGGCTTCGAGGATGGTGTTGACGGATTCTTCCTTAGCGTCGCCGATGAATCCGCACGTGTTGATCACGGTGACATCGGCGCCACAGTCGAAAGAGTCGTTATGGGTGGGCGTGAATCCGGCGTCGGCAAGCATTTTCATGATACGCTCGGAATCAATCAGATTTTTTGAGCATCCGAGCGATATCACGTTGACTTTTTTGCGGCTCATTGTTTAATGGTTGCCAAAAAGTGAATCGACGAATTCTTTTTTGTCAAACACCTGGAGGTCGTCGATACCTTCGCCAAGGCCAATGTATTTCACGGGGATCTTAAACTGGTCGCTTATGCCGATGACCACACCGCCTTTTGCCGTGCCGTCGAGCTTGGTGATGGCCAGTTGATTGACCTGTGTGGCCGCAACGAAATGGCGAGCCTGTTCAAACGCGTTCTGACCCGTGCTGCCGTCGAGCACCAGAAGCACTTCATGAGGAGCGTCGGGCACCACTTTCTGCATAACATTTTTGATCTTGGTGAGCTCGTCCATCAGTCCTTTCTTGTTGTGGAGACGTCCGGCCGTGTCGATAAGCACAACATCGACATCGTTTGCCTTGGCGCTCTGAAGTGTGTCGAAAGCCACCGAGGCAGGATCGGCACCCAGGCGCTGCTTGATCACAGGCACTCCGGCACGTTCGCCCCACACGTCGAGCTGCTCGATGGCGGCGGCACGGAATGTGTCGGCAGCGCCGAGCATCACCTTGTTGCCTGCTTTCTTATATTGCATGGCGAGTTTGCCGATCGTGGTGGTCTTGCCGACGCCGTTGACGCCCACCACCATGATGACATAGGGCTTTTTGCCTGCCGGTATGGTGAAATCAGGCTCGTCGGTGTCGTTGTTGTTCTCGGCGAGCAGGCCGGTGATTTCCTCACACAGCCATGTGTTGAGCTCGGAAGTGCTGATATATTTGTCTCGGGCTGCACGCTTCTGAAGCCGGTCAATGATTTTCAGAGTCGTGTCGACTCCGACATCGGAAGTGATAAAGATCTCTTCAAGATTGTCGAGGAAATCATCATCGATCTGTTTTTTACCGGCAAGGGCTCTTGTGATCTTGTCGAACACGCCGGTTTTGGTGCGTTCGAGGCCTTTGTCGAGTGTCGCCTTCTTTTCTTTTGAGAATAGTTTGTTGAAAAACCCCATTGGAATCGGTTGTAAAAATTAGCTTGCAAATTTAGCGATTTTTTTTGGCATTCGCGCCACTATTTACCGTCAATTTTCATCAGGTTTCAACCGTATTGAAGTGATGGTTCGGATATACGCAGCTAATTATTGGATTAACAGCGGGTAGCAGCCGTAACTGATAGTATAAAAAACGCCGGCAACTGATGTTGCCGGCGCTATGATGAATCTCAATGTCAATCGGTCTGAATGATAAGATAGTTGGAGGCTGCCCAGAATTTTGAGGGATTGGTGATTTTCAGCACTTTGTTTCCGTTGGCCTCCGTGGTGATGGTGTAACTGTCCTTGGGCTGTGACGACCAAACTTTGAGTTTCTTGCTGTAGGCAGGTAGCTGAGTGAGCGTGCGTTTGTCGGCACGGGTGAAATAGGACAATTCATAATCGCCCTGCATGATCTTGGTCTTGCGAAGGAAGCCTTTCTCAATGATTTTGTGTTCCTTGAGCTCTTTGTTGCTGCCGATTACGTAATAGCATTTGTTGATTTCGTTGGTGAGATCTTCGGTCTGCTGCTGCAATGCGTCATTTTTGGTTTTGGCATCGGCAACGGTTACGTTAAGTGAATCGACGGTGGTGTTGAGCTCCGAAATGGTGATGTTGGCGGCTGCGAGCTGGTCGGTGAGCGAAGCGATAGTTGCTTCGTTTTGTTCGATCTGGCTACGGAGGTTTGTTATCATCTGGCTGAGCTGCGAGTTTTTACCGCTCTGCTGCGCCAATTTCTTTTCGAGTTCATCAAGACGGGTGCGGCGTTCCTGAAGGGAGATACGCAATGCCTGGATGTCGTCGCGGATAGTGATTGTTCGGGCACTGCCGTCCTGGCCTATCTGTGACGGGACAGCGACAATAGATTCCATCGCTTTGATCTGTTGCATATCGCCGGCGATGTCGTTGAACAGAGCTATAAGGCTGTCTCTCTCAGCGGCCGCGGCATTAAGAGCTTCGGCATCAGCCGATTGAGCGGCCTGATCTTCAGCTTTTGTCTGATCATCTTTACAGCCTGTGGAAACGGCGGCTGCGAGGGTTAAAACAGGAATGATGATAAAATGTTTGTTCAGCATAATTTAATCAGTTAATCGTCATTTTTATATTTATTCTTATGAACGGCGGATTCTTCTTTGGTCTTACCGCCGACAATAATAACGATTTCGCCACGGGGATTGTTTTCGTTAAAATACGCTATCAGCTCCGACAGTGTGCCTCTGACGGTGGTTTCGTGCACTTTAGATATTTCGCGGGAAACGGATGCGTCACGGTTGCCGCCGCACACTTCTGCAAGTTGCATCAGCGTTTTGACGAGCCTGAGCGGCGATTCGTAGATGACCGTGGTGCGGGAATCGTCGGCTATCTCCTGAAGGCGTGTCGCGCGTCCTTTTTTGGGTGGAAGGAATCCCTCGAAGCAGAAACGGTCGCATGGCAGCCCCGAGTTGACAAGCGCCGGGACGAAAGCCGTGGCTCCCGGAAGTGTTTCGACGGGGATGTCATGGCGGCGGCATTCGCGTGAAAGCATAAAGCCGGGATCGCTGATGCCGGGCGTCCCCGCGTCGGATACGAGTGCTATGTTTTTCCCGGCAATCAACTGGTCGACAACGGTATTAACCGTAGCGTGTTCGTTGAACTTATGGTGGCTCAACAGCGGTGTGTCAATGCCGAAGTGCTTCAGAAGCACGCCGGATGTTCGGGTGTCCTCAGCCAGAATCAGGTCACATGAGCGGAGAGTCTCAAGCGCCCGCGGCGTCATATCGTCAAGATTCCCAACCGGAGTTGGAACAATAAATAGTTTTCCGGACATGAATAATGGTCACTTATTGAAGCGCGCGGTGATAATGCGCATGAAATCAACGACATTCGGGTCGGATTCGTCCCAGCAAAGATCGTTGTAGAAATAGTCCTGCACTTCTTCGGCCGAGCTCATGGCCGAGGCTATTTTGATAGCTTCGTCCATATCCTCGTCGCTGTAGTCGAAAAGCTCACGGCGGAAGCGGAAGCGGTCATTGAGCGACAGCGTGGTGGGCTGAAGGATGTCGTTGATCACGACGCCGGTTTTGCCGAAGGTGACGTCGGGCGATTCCACTTTGACGGTTTCGTCTTCATCAACGGCCACTACTTCAGCGACAACTTCGACATTTTCGGGCTGAGCCACGGGATCCGTCGCATCCTCAGGGGCGCCGGCCGCACCTTCAGCCACTTCACAAACCGGGGCGTCGGCTTTACGATGAGCAACGGGACAATACAACGGTTCATTTTTCAGCGGGGTATCCGAGGCGGATTCTTCCTGCGGCTCTTCCTTAGGTTCGGGAAGGTCGGAAACCTCCGGCGGCATTTCGTCGGCATCCGATTTTTCTTCGAAGACGACTGATGCGGCCACTTCGGCATCGGCGACAGGGATGTCAGCAATGGTCACGGGGTTCTTCCGGCCGTTGCGGAGCGAGTCAGCGTCGCATTTAATCGACTCTATTTTTCTATCGATGAGATCATACAGATGATCGGGCACCCGGTTTTCACGTTGGATGATAAGCGCGATAAGGCCTTCGAGTTCAAGGCAATCGTCTAACAATGCTTTCGGTTCAATAGCCATAGTTGGTAGATGTTTGAGCTACAAATTTACGCACAATTTTTCAATTAGCAGATTCTGGAGTACGGTTTTTACTTCGGCTCGTGATCCTTTAAAGCCATTGACCATGATGACAACGATGTGGGTGGGCACGCCGACCGCGTCCACGGCATAACCGGCGTAGCACTGCACGCCGTTGAGACTTCCGGTTTTGGCCCATAGCCGGCCCTGCAGGGGAGTGCCTTTCAGGAATGATTTCAGGGTTCCCGAAACGCCCGCTTTCGGAAGCATGTTCAAAAACCGCACGAAATTCTCGTCGTTATCGCACATCCAGGCAAGTATATCGGCCATCACATAAGCCGTGATGCGGTTGTTTCGCGACAGTCCGCTGCCGTCTTCAATCACGATATCACGGGTGTCGATGCCAAGTTTGTTCCAAAGCTTAACCTCTTCCTTGGCAGCTTTCTCGCGATCCTTGCCCGGATAGGCATAGCGGAGCGCCGCTTCGGCCATCATATTGTCGGAGCGGAGCACAAGGCTGCGCAGAATGTCATATATCGTGGGGGAATAATGCGTGTAGATCACGTGATCATGCGATTTTTTCTTGATATCCTTTTCTTCGACGGTTATGCCGCTTTCGGTCAGTTTGTTCTGCAATACGGCGATGAAAGAGCCCGCAGGCGATGGATTGGCGAGGTCGACAACGAGGGGTGTCTTTTTATTATAGCAGACATTGTAAATGACGTCGTTGCGTTTTCGCCACACGGTGCCACCGGCGTTGGAGGAAGTCTTTTTGATTGTGACAGAAGGATTCTCGGGGGAAAGCGTGTAGGAACTGTCGCGTAAAAAGCGCAGTGTGAACCGGTTGTCAGCGAAGTTAAACGGATGATGTCCGGTGCCGTAGGGATAGTTGATGTCATCGTTGGTCCAGCCCGAAGGCACATCCTGATCGAGCCATTTCGGATTGTCGATTATAATGCGTCCCTCGATTGTCTCGATTCCCTGCCGGATTATGGCTGCGACGATGCTGTCGGGCAATGAACCACATTCGGTGAAATGTGAAGAGCCGATGGTGGGATCGCCCGAAGCCTTAATGATTATGTTGCCTTTAAGTACACCTTTATGTAATTTACCGGTGGTCAGAATCTCGGTGGCATAGCGTGAATCGAGGTCGCAATTCTGAAAAACGGTTGCGGCCGTAAAGAGTTTTGTGGTGCTTGCCGGGATCATAGGTTCCTCGCCGTTAACGTCGAGAACAACCTCGCCTGTGCGGAGATTTTCGATGTAGATGGCTATTTTGTCGGCCTCGATGCCTTCGACCGAAGTGGCATAGCGCATGATGCCCTGCGAGTGAACAGCCGGAGTGAGGACCGCTAAAATGCAGAAGATGAAGGCAAAAGGGATATAGCGGAAGGTCCGGTGGTATGTTTTGTAAAGACTCATAGCAAAGAAATTAGGCTGACGAAGATACGAAAAATAAGTCTAATTACCGGCAATAATTCAAAGAAATTCGGGCAACAGTAAGGTTATTCGGCAAATTTTGAGTAATTTCGCGAATTGATAAACGGAATGTCAGGATTCCACACAGAAACAGAATGGTAAGCAAAACTCGCGACAGATTAATAGAGGTGGCACGTCAGTTGTTTGTCAACAAAGGCGTTGAGAATACGACGATGAACGATATTGCTGCTGCCTCTGACAAAGGCAGACGCACCATCTACACTTATTTCAAAAACAAACGTGAGATCTTCAATGCTGTCGTAGAGAGCGAGAGCAACGCCATCATAGGTCAGTTGCGCACAATTGTCGACTCTGATCTTCCGCCGGTGGAGAAATTCCGTAAATATATGTCAAAGCGTTTCGACGTCATTTCCGACACCCTTAACAAGCCCAAGAACCATATCGACCGTTACCGGTCGCTTTTCAGCCGTGATGCCCGCCGTGTCGAGCGCATCTACGATATGGCAAGGAAGAAAGAGCAATCGCTTTTTATTGAATTGCTCAACAAAGGCGTTGCCGAAGGAGCTTTTGACAAAGCGCAGGCCGAACGACTTCCGTCGGTGATGTCGCTGATCTTTATGACAACAGATCATTTCACGGTGAATTCGTCGGAGTTGGATTCGTCGGACTACGACAAGTTGTGCAACGACATTATCGATTTTGTAACAAATGGAATTGTCACTTTAGAAAGCTGACTAACGAAAAAAACAGATATACAACAATAATCATCACAGAAAACAAAACAAACTGACATGAAACTTCTTGAAGGAAAAACAGCCCTTATCACCGGCGCAGCCCGCGGTATCGGTAAAGCGATCGCTCTGAAATTCGCTTCTGAAGGCGCAAATATTGCCTTTACGGACCTCGTAATCGACGAAAACGGCAAACAGACCGAAGAAGAGATCGCCGCTTACGGTGTGAAAGCAAAAGGATATGCCTCAAATGCCGCCGATTTCAATCAGACCAAAGAGGTGGTTGCAAAAGTGAAGGAAGATTTCGGCTCTATTGACATTCTTGTCAACAACGCCGGCATAACCAAAGACGGTCTTATGATGCGAATGTCTGAACAGCAGTGGGATGCCGTGATCAATGTCAACCTTAAAAGCGCATTCAACTTCATCAATGCCGTGCTCCCCATAATGCTTCGTCAGCGCTCGGGCAGCATCATCAATATGGCATCGGTGGTAGGCGTTCACGGCAATGCCGGACAGGCCAACTATGCCGCATCGAAAGCCGGCCTTATCGCACTGGCAAAGAGTATCGCACAGGAAGTGGGCTCACGCGGTATCCGCGCTAACGCCATCGCCCCCGGCTTTATCGAAACAGCTATGACGGCTGCTCTTCCCGATGATATCCGCGCTGAATGGACAAAGAAAATTCCGCTGCGCCGCGGTGGCAAAGTGGAGGATATCGCTAATGTCGCAACATTCCTCGCATCCGATATGTCGAGCTATGTCAGCGGTCAGGTGATCCAGGTGGACGGCGGCATGAATATGTAATCAACCGCCGATTCATATCTCCGCTGTCAGATCAGCGACAATCAACTGATTCATGCTCCGGCATCCGCTCTTACGGACTGCCGGAGCTTCTCGTTTCGGCCTGCCGAGTGTGTGCAATTGTGAAATTGTGCAAAATAGCTGGTGGGAAATTAAGTGAGAATAAAAAAAATGGCGTAACTTTGACCGAAATATATAATTAAGCGAATAAGATGCTACGATATAATACTCAGATGAAGCCGCTTGTGCTGCCGGAATACGGTCGCAACATACAGTCAATGATCGATTATTGCCAGACCATTGAGGACCGCGATGAACGCACCCGCTGCGCATATAAGATCATTGCATCGATGGCCAATCTCTTTCCGGAACTGAAGTCGGGAGGCGAATACAGCCACAAGCTGTGGGATCATCTTGCGATAATGTCGGATTTCAAACTCGACATCGACTATCCGTGTGAGATAATCCGTTCTGACTATCTCAAATCCACCCCCGCTCCCCTGCACTACAGCAACGGAGAACTGCGCCGCCGCCAGTATGGACGGACGATCGAAGCCATGATAGCCAAGGCGTCAGAAATAGAAGAAGGCGACGAACGCAACGAATTGATCGTGCTCATTGCCAATCAGATGAAAAAGCTGTTGATGAGCGCAAACAAAGAAGGCGTTGAAGACGCCCGTATTTTCCGCGATATGGCCGAGATGTCGCACGGAGCGATACGCATCGATTCTTCGCAGATGAAACTACGCGATTACATCATTCCGGTTCAGCCGACAGGAAAAAAGAAAAAGAAAAAATAACAGGCCGGCGTGTCGGTCAGTCATGGATTTACGTGGAAAATGATCAAAGCCTCTGAAATAGCTGCCGTAGGATCTCTTTTGAAACCACATGGTATCAAAGGAGAGATTGTGGCCGATCTGGATCAGGATATCAAGCCCGACAAACTGCGGTGCATCGTACTTGATATCGACGGTATTTTTGTACCGTTCTTCATATCCGGCATCAGAAACGGGGGTTCTTCGTCAACGCTTCTGACTATCGACGGCATAACCAACGAAAATGAAGCCAAAGAGCTTTGCGGAAAAGAGATCTACGCTCTAAAAAGCGATGTGCCCGACGTGCCTTCCGATGATGAAGGCGGATTCTACCTTGCCGACCTGATCGGATTTAATGTAGAGTCGGAATCCGGGAAAGTCATTGGCAAAATTGAAGATTACGACGATTCGACCAGCAATGTGTTGCTCATCGTCAGTCCGCAAGATAAACGCGCACCCGATTCAGTACAACTCTACATCCCGCTTGCCGACGAATACATCACTGAAATTGACGCAGAAAACCGAACGATAAAAATGTCGCTGCCATCGGGGCTCCTCGACTTAAACCCTATAAATCAATGAGATTATGAAAGAATATGATGAAAATGAAGCTATAAAAGCCATGCGCAAGGCGCTTCCGGCCGATCTTTCGGAAAGCTACAATGATGATGAGCTGCTCAATCTTATTGATATTATCTGGGACTATTACGAGCAGAACGGTTTGCTCGATATCGATTTCGCGGATGATGATCCCGACGACGATCCAGAGGCGCTTATCCGCGACATCACCGACTACGCGGTCAGAATGATACGCAAAGACAAGAAAGCGACACTCGCCACGGAATATATCGAGCCATTGATCAGAGCTGAAATCGATTATGAAGATTCGCTTCTGCTGGAGGCGGACTGATCACACCACTCAATACTTCTCTACTCACATATATATATTAATGAAACGAACTATAATAACACTAATTCTGCTCAGCGTCGGGGTTGCCGGTATGGTAGCACAGCAAAGTGCGCCCGAAGCTGATCCTTATCCCGACTATCAGGAAGATGTGTTTATGGATATGGAATTAGCCCAAAATATTGTCACACCGGAAATCCCCAAAGATCTTCGGGCATCCATCTCGGCATATCAGAAGAAAGTTGCCGAGAAACTGATGAAGAACTACACCGTCGACATGATGCGCAACGACGACGTGTTTGTGATATGCATACCGACCGACGATCTTTTCCTGCCGAACGACACCCTCTTCTCAATTTATGCCGCGAAAGTGATTGATCCGGTGCTGAAACTGATGAAAGACCCCTATATGTACAAAATCCTGGTAGCCGTGCATACCGACGACACCGGATCAGAACAGTACCGACAGGGGCTCTCCACATCACGCATCTACACTGTCTACGACTGGTTTATGGATGCCATTGACAAAGGCGACATCTCGGAAGATCTCGTGATAGTGCCCTATGCCATGGGCTCGTCGGAGCCGCTCGTCAGCAACGACACCCGAAAGCACCGTAAAGAAAACCGTCGGCTTGAAATCTATTTCGTGCCCGGTCCGAAAATGATAAAGCTTGCCCGTGAAAAGAAGCTGAAGTAACTTACATTCCGAACATATAATTTTAAGCAAATCAAAATAATAAACAAATCATATTGACAGAACCACATTATGGCA
>OHEJ01000337.1_pt1 | contig 19397 bp, 19 predicted proteins | sample 1567261 | NCBI WGS metagenome assembly OHEJ01 (sample SAMEA3879550, study PRJEB24766) | human gut metagenome | biome: human-associated habitat; feature: feces | place: USA | collected 1985/1987 | reverse complement strand
TTCATCACATAGTCGGTGTCGCCCGAGAGGATGAATTCGGCGTCGGTCGATCCGGTCACGGAGATAATACCGGTTGCGGGGTCGGCGGTTACCGTTCCGCCGCCTGACGTGCGCACGTCGACGCGCAGCGCCCACTGCATGCCGTTGCCCTCAAGGCGTCCGGTGTAGAGCAATGCTCCGGGGGCGGGCGATGTAACGGAGGCAATGGCGTGGGGCGAATCGAAGGAGAAAGCAAGATTCTGTGTGGCGCCCTCGCTGCGGTACTGCCACACCATTACGCTGTCGGGATAGGAGGCGAAATAGCGGCGCGTGTAGTGTGCGGGGCCGTCGTTGAAGCTCACGGTGACAATGGCGCTGTCGATGTTGAGTTCGCGGCGGTAGCCGGTGATTGTGCTGTCGGGGATTCCGGTGGCCACATAGGCCTCGCCCATCATTGTAAATGTGCCGAAGCGAGAGCGGTCGTAGGGCGTGGAGCCGCTGAAAAGGCGGGCACACATACGGTCGGCCTCGGCGGTGCGGTGCTCGGTGAGCAGCGTGCGTATGCTGTCGAGCTGCTGACGGCTCACCTTCCGGTTCATATCCCAGTAAGTCTCGGGCCCGGTGCCGGGGCCGCCCATCCACAACGTCTTTTCGTTGAGCACGATGCGCTCGCGCTCCACGCTGCCCATGACTGTGGCGCCGAAGGCGCCGTTGCCTATCGGCAGAGCGCTGTTTTCCCAGGCGGGATCGGGGTTGGCCGAGGCCGAAAAATCGTTGAAGCGCCACACGGCAACGCCTTCGGTCGAGGAGTTGGGCGTGTCGAACCAGATGGTGTTCGATGCCGTGGATGAGGCAAACGCCGGGACGGCGGACAAAAGTGAAATGGATAAAAACAGTTGGCTCAGACGCAGCCGCGGGCTATTTGTCATGGTGATCGGATTTGAGATATTGCGTTAAAAAAACAAATGTAGCGATTGTTTGCGAATAATTAGTAATTTTGTCGGGTAAAAAAGAATTAAACAGATGGAAAACCTACATGATCTGCTGGTGCGCCGTCACAGCATCAGGAAATACACCGATGAGCCGATATCGGCTGAGGATGTGAAGCTTATACTTGAAGCAGCATTGCTTGCGCCAACATCGAAAAGCAGCCGTTCGTGGCAGTTTGTGGCTGTCGACGACAGGGAGATGCTCCAGCGGCTGGCCGGCTGCAAGCCCGCCGGAGCACTGCCTGTGGAGCGCTGCGTGCTGGCTGTAGTGGTAGCCGGCGACCCGACGCTCTCCGATCCCTGGGTTGAGGATGCTTCGATAGCCGCCGCTTTCATGCAGCTGCAGGCTGAGGATCTTGGCCTCGGGTCGTGCTGGGTGCAGGTGCGCGGACGTTTCACAGCCGACGGTATCCCCTCCGAAGAGTATGTGCAGCAGCTGCTTGGCATGCCCGACACGATGCCGGTGCTCTGCATAATGACATTCGGCCATAAAAATGAGGAGCGCCGCCCCGTCGACACATCGAAACTCCTGTGGGAAAAAGTGCATATAGGAAAATGGAATCCGGCACAGGAATAAACCGACCGCTGCTGACGGTGATCATCGGCTCCGGCAATGTGGCCTCGGCTGTTGGCCCGGCGCTCGAAAAAGCCGGAGCTATAGATGTGCTGCAGGTGTATAGCCCCACGGCGGGTCATGCCGCCGGGCTTGCCGCCATGCTCGGTCATGCTGAGGCCGTCACGGATTCTTCGGCCGTGGTCTCCGGAGCCGATCTCTATCTCGTGGCGGTGAAGGATGATGCCATAGCCGGCGTTGCCGCAACAATCGGCGTTCGCGGCGGTGTGTGGCTGCACACTTCCGGCGGTGTGGAGTGCAGCGAGCTGGCCCCGATTACGGACGATTATGGCGTGTTCTATCCGCTGCAGACGTTTACAAAAGGCGTGGCGGTCGATTTCGGGGATGTGCCCGTGTTTGTTGAAGGACACACCGGGCGGGCGCTTGCCGTGGCCGAACGGCTCGGGCAGTGCCTGTCGGGGAAAGTATATCATGCCGACGGCCGCCGTCGCAGCCTGCTGCATGCGGCCGCAGTCTTCGCCTGCAACTTCACAAACCATCTCTGGGCGATAGCCGACGATGTGCTGCGCCGTGAGACCGGTACCGATCTCACCGTGCTGCGCCCGCTCCTGGAAGAGACGATGCGCAAGGCGCTGTCGATGCGTCCGGCCGCCGGACAGACAGGCCCGGCACGCCGTGGCGACCGGGGCGTGATAGAGCACCATAAATCGCTGCTCAAGCCCGATGAGGCTGAGCTGTACGAAATTATGTCACAACATATAATAGACTATTATGAGCGCAATTGATTATGACCTGTCCATCATCCGCGGCGTGGCCTTCGATCTCGACGGCGTGCTTTCGCCTTCGACCGTGCCGACGGCTCCTGACGGCATGCCGGTGAGAATGGTCAACATCAAGGACGGTTATGCGCTTCAGCTGGCCGTGAAATGCGGATTGCAGATAGCCATCATCACCGGGGCTACGGGCCGGGGCATTGCCGAGCGCTATAATTCACTCGGTATCAACGATGTGTTTATGGGAGCGGCGTGGAAGACGCATGTGTTTGAAAACTGGCTCTCGATGCGTGGCCTCAAAGCGGAAGAAGTGGCTTATGTGGGCGACGATGTGCCTGATTATGAGGTGATGAAACATGTAGGACTCGCGGTGGCTCCGGCCGATGCGTGCCCCGACGTGAAGGCGATAGCCCGCTACATATCTTCATGCCGCGGCGGCTACGGTGTGGCCCGCGATCTGCTCGAACAGATATTGCGCGCGCAGGGACAATGGATGTCGCACGTGCGCGCTTTCGGATGGTAATTGTTATGATTTGCAGATTTATAGATGAGATGATGAGCCGCCGCATCGTTCTGGCGAGCGGATCGCCGCGCCGCCGGCAGCTGCTGGCCGATCTTGGAGTGGATTTTACAGTCGAGACTATCGACGGTGTCGATGAAACGGTTGATGCTTCACTCGCGGCCGACGATGTGCCTCTGGCCATCTCGCGCAAGAAATCGCAAGCCTATTGCGATGCGCGGCATCCCGACGACAATACGATAGTGATCACGGCCGACACGGTCGTGGTTGTGGACGACGAGGTGCTCGGCAAGCCTGCCGGCGCTGCCGATGCCCGCCGTATGCTCGGCCTGCTGTCGGGGCGCACTCACCGGGTGGTGACAGGCGTCACCGTGGTGCGCGGAGAGCATCGCGACACACGGCGGCAGGTGACCGAGGTGAGCTTCAAATCGCTTTCCGACGACGAGATCGAATACTATATCTCCACCTACCGCCCCTTTGACAAGGCCGGCGCCTACGGCATCCAGGAGTGGATCGGATGTGTCGGAATAGAAGGAATTTCAGGTGATTACTATAATGTGATGGGTCTGCCGCTGCGGCTGCTCTACGAGATGCTGCTCGACAGCGTTTCGGGGCAGAGATGAATTCCGTCGGGTCCCACGCGGAGCAACATAGGCGCTTCGGGCGCCAGCCGGTTCATCACGGCACGGGCGGCAAATCCCATTGTCATGCGCAGATTGACTTCAATGCACGGGGCTATCGCCACGCCGCCCGAGCTGTCGCGGTAGGTGAGCATGTCGACGCCGGCCGGTCCGCTGTAGTGCGCGGCCACCACCTTGGTCAGCGCGTCGCCGACGGTCGGAATGAGATGGCTTAAGTCAGTGCCCGTGCGCCGTGCTATCTCCTTGTCGCCGGCTACCAGATTGCCGCAGTAGAAACCCTTGTCGGCGGTGACAAACATCGACAGCCCTACGAAATGCGCCTGTCTGCCGCGACATTCAAACAACATTGCAAAATCGCTGATGCGGTTGTAGCGCGGTTCGACCATCACGCTGCCCTGCCGTTTTATCATGCCACTGACCACATTGCGGAAAGTGTCGGGTGGCAGCGCCGATGAATAGATCACGCCGCGGCCGCTGCTCGACCACGGGAGCTTGACCACAGCCTCTACGAAACGGCTCACGGCATCCATGGCTTCCTGAAGCGAAAATGCCTCGACGGGCATCAGCCGCGGATCGGTGCCGAGCTGCCGGTGCATGGCTAAGGAAGTGCGACGGTGGCTCAGCATGCGCAGACGGTCGAGTGTGTCGTCGCCGGGCAGCAGGGATGCTTCGGTGCCGGCCGCTTCCAGCACGCGCCGGGCATAGTGGCTCCACCCCCACGGACAGGGGATGGCATCGGCCGGAGCTTTCGTCACCACCTCAGACTCAAGGCCGTAGCGCCGCTTCATCGCGAGAGCCCCGCTCATCGCCTGAGGCGTGTCGACGAGCACGAAATCCTCCTTGCCGGCCCACCAAAGCGGCAGCAGACAACCGCCGCGGCGAATGGCCACAGCGGCCTTCGGAGGCGTGAAACGCCGGCGGCCGAGAGCCAGTGCGAGATCGTTTTCGGGATTGAAAAAAAAGATGCGTGACATGGCGTGAGCAAATTTGATGCAAAGTTAGGGATAAGACCCCATCCCACAAAATATGTTAACGTCAGGGTCGCAGCAGTGCATCAGATTTGGTGCTGTGAGTGATTGAGCATAGCGGGCTATGCGATTGAGCCACAGCGCCGAAGATGATGTGCTGATGCGATCCTCGTTATTTCTGACATATTTTCTTGTCGTGAATACATTAACAGATTTTTGGAATTAGCTCCAATTAATATTATTATTTTTTACTGACCGGCGTCTTTCCGGCGACTTTCTTCGAGTCTCATCAGTCACGATGCCCGCATCGTTCCTTCTTCAACTCAAGAAATTCACTCGAAAATCCACCGCCCTGACGTTAACATATTTTGTTGGATGGGGTCTATCTTGAGTATAACTCTTTGTGCAGACAATAAAAAATGCTCTTCCGCGTTATAAAATGTGATGAACTGTATCCGTTACATATTGCTTGCATTAGCGTCAGTGTTCGCGGTGATTATGCCGATGGAATCCGTGGGGCAAAAGCTCAACGACAAACTGATGAACCGTCCGTATGCCGACCAGCGCCGCTGGCATCTCGGCTTCTCGGTCGGCGTCCACACGCAGGATATGAGCTTCACCCACAACGGCTTCACAACTGATGCAGGCGAGACATGGTTTATGGAACAGCCCTCATTCTCGCCCGGATTCTGTGTCAACGGTCTGGTCGACTTCCGGCTCAACGACTATTTCAGCCTCCGCCTGTCGCCCGGTATGTATTTCGGCAACCGCGACATCAAGATGCTCGACACGACCAACGGCAACACCGCCTCGCAGAATCTCAAATCGGTCTACATCGTGGCGCCTGTCGATCTGAAGTTTGCAGCACAGCGTTTCCGCAACGTCCGCCCCTATCTTGTAGGCGGCGTTATGCCGGCATTCGACGTGTCGAAAAAGCGCAGCGACTATCTGAAGCTCAAGACCTTCGACTGCTATCTTACCGTGGGCTTCGGCTGCGACTTCTATCTGCCGTTCTTCAAGCTCAATCCCGAGATAAAATTCTGTTTCGGCCTTGCCGATGTGATACAGCACGACCGCCCCGATCTTGTCGATGATCCCGACCGGATGAAGATAACCCAGTCATTGAAAAAAGCCACCTCGCAGATGGTGGTGCTCACATTTTATTTCGAATGATCAGCACAGCACTACATTACATACGCACAGCATTCTTAGCGGCAGTGGCAATATGCTCGTCGGCAGTGGCTTATGCGCAGACCGACCAGCAGTTCACGCAGTATTTCGAAGTGCCGTCGCTCTATAACCCCGCGGCGATAGCCACCACCGACAGCATCCGCATCCGCGTCGGCGGCCGCCTGCAGTGGGTTGGCATCGACAATGCCCCCAAAGGCTTCATAGCCACGGCCAATATGCCGCTGAAACTCTTCGGCAAGCGTTTCGGCGTGGGCGTGCTCGCGCAGCAGGAGTCGGCCGGCCTGTTCCGCAATCTCACCGTAGGGCTGCAGGCTGCCTATAAGCAGAAAATTTTCAAAGGCGAGCTTACGGCCGCCGTGCAGATCGGCTTTGCCAACGAAGTGTTCAAAGGCTCCGAGGTGTATATCCCCGACGATGACGACTATCACGAAAGCACCGATGAGGCTATCCCGCAGACCGACGTTTCGGGCAACGCCCTCGACCTCGCCGTGGGCGTGGGCTACGTGCACCGTTGGTTCTGGGCGGGCCTGTCATGCACCCACATCAATTCGCCGACAATCTCGTTTTCCGACGACAACGGCACCACCGGCAGTACGACCGGCGGTACGACCGGCAGCGGTACCACCACCGGCGGCGAATCGGCCAAAAACTATGAGTTTCAGTTGCGTCGCACACTCTATTTTATGGGTGGCAGCAATATTCCGATAAAAAACACGTTATTTGAAGTGATGCCGTCGGTGTTGGTGAAGAGCGACTTCACCTTCACCCGCGTTGAAGTCACCGGACGTGTGCGCTATAAAAAGTTTCTCACGGCCGGCATCGGCTATCGTCACGACGACGCCGTGTGTGCCATGCTTGGCGCGGAGTTCAAGGGATTTTACATAGGCTACAGCTATGACTATCCCGTGAGCGCAATATCCAAAGCGAGCAGCGGCAGCCACGAGCTGGTTCTGGGCTATAGCCTGAAGCTCAACCTGTCGGGCAAGAACAACAATAAACACAAGAGTATACGCATAATGTAAAATATGAAAAGAATAACTCTCTATTCGCTAATAATAATGACGCTGGCCGCTACAGCAGGCTGTGCGTCAGGTCCGCGTAATTCCTCGGGCGGTGAAGTGACCGGAGTCAGCGCCACCTCATGGGCTGAACCCACGCCTTACGGCATGGTGTTGGTGAGCCGCGGCTCTATCAAGGCCGGTCCGCAGGAGCCCGACAGCGCCTGGAATCTGCGTGCCGACTCGCGCGGCATTTCCGTCGACGCCTTCTGGATGGACGAAACCGAGGTTACCAATTCGAAATACAAGCAGTTCCTCTTCTGGGTGCGCGACTCCATCATCCGCGAGCGTCTGGCCGATCCGGCTTACGGCGGCAACGAAGAATTCAAGCTTGAGGAAGACCGCGAAGGCAACCCCATCAAGCCCTATCTCAACTGGAGCAAGCCTATTCCGTGGCGCAACGCCAACGAGGATGAGCAGCGTGCCATCGAGAGCGTTTACCGCACCAATCCCATCACCGGTGCGCGTGAACTCGATCCCGAGCAGATGAACTACCGCTACGAGATCTACAACCACACCGAGGCCGCCAAGCGCAAACACCGCCTCAACCCGGCCCGTCGCGAATACAACACCGACCGCCCCGTGCCCACCGATGTGCCCATCATCTCCAAGGATACGGCATATCTGACCGACGACGGCGAGATCGTGCGTCAGACGATCACACGCGGTCTGACCGGTGATTATGACTTCCTCAACACCTATATTGTCAACGTTTATCCCGACACCACCGCCTGGATCAACGACTTCGACAATGCCTACAACGAACCTTACGTGCGCATGTATTTCAATCACGGCGGCTACAACGAATATCCCGTTGTGGGCGTGAGCTGGGAACAGGCCAACGCCTTTGCCAACTGGCGCACCGACTATCTGCGACGTTCGCTCGGCTCGGTGGGCGTTTATGTAGAGCCTTACCGACTCCCCACCGAGGCCGAATGGGAATTTGCGGCTCGTGCTGGCGTCAGCGACAACAAATATCCCTGGGAAGGCGATCTGCCGCTCACCGAGGAGAAGGGATGTTTCTATGCCAACTTCAAGCCGCAGGAAGGTAACTATGTGCAGGACGGCCACCTCATCACATCGCGCGTAGGCACTTATGCGCCCAATGATTTCGGCCTTTACGACATGGCCGGCAACGTCAGCGAGTGGACTTCGACGGCTTATAACGAAAGCGTCAGCAAGCTCACGAGCGACATGAACCCCGAATACCGCTACGACGCCGCCAAAGAGGATCCCTACAAGATGAAACGCAAAATCGTGCGCGGCGGCTCGTGGAAGGATGTGGCTCACAACATACGGTCGGATATCCGCATGTGGGAATACCAGAACGAGCAACGCTCCTACATAGGTTTCCGCTGCGTGCGCTCACAGATAGGATTCGCACGCGGTCAGAAGATCAAGAAATAACTCTCTCCGGCCAAACCGCAGATCACAGACATTTATAATCAGACATAACACAATCCGACTTCAATGGGAAAGATAAGAAGATATAAAAATCGCGTGGAGCGTTTTCTCTCAGGCGAGAAAGGACAGCGCTTTTTCAACTTCGCCTACAGTATAGGCGCCGCTATCGTCATCTGGGGCGCCCTCTTCAAGATCCTTCACCTGCCGGGCGGCAACACGCTGCTTTCGGTGGGTATGGGTACCGAGGTGCTGATGTTTATTCTCACCGCTTTCGACCGTCCGCCGAGAGAATACAACTGGGAAGAAGTGTTTCCCGTGCTTTCGTCGAAGGATCCCGACGACCGGCCTGATTTCGCCGGAGGCAACGGCAGTGTCGTGATCGGCGGTGCCGCAGCATCCGCAGTCCCCGCCGCCAAGGCTGTCAGCGCAGTGCCTGCTGCTGCCGCTTCAGACGCCGAGCCCGGATCGCTCGATGCCGTCACCGAGCAGTATATTGCCCAGATGGCTGCCACCACCGAACAGATGAGCCGTCTGCTCACCACCACCGAGGCTCTCAACCGCGTGAGCGAGACGCTGCTCGAAAGCTATCGCGCCATCACCGAGAACTCCGAAAATATCACCCAGAGCTCAACGGGCTACGTAGAGCAGATGCAAAACCTCAACCGCAACATCAGCGGCCTCAACACCATCTACGAGATTCAGCTCAAGAGCGTCAGCTCGCAGCTCGATGCCATCGACAGCGTAAACCGCGGCATCAAGGAAATCAGCACCATGTATGAGAACACTGCCGACGCCAGCGCCCGCTACTGCCGCGAGAGCCAGCAGATGGCAGCATATATGGCACAGCTCAACCAGGTGTATGCCAAGATGCTCAACGCAATGACCGTCAACATGTATGCCGCCGCACCGATGGCCGCTCCCGCCGCACCGGCACCCGAGCAGCCCGCCGCCCCCGGCGCCGAAGCATAGTGAGAGCTAAACAGTGTAAAAGATTAAACCGATAGGAAATGGCTCAAAGCAACGTACGACTGTCGCCGCGTCAGAAGATGATCAACCTGATGTACATCGTTCTGACCGCCATGCTCGCTCTTAACGTATCGAGCGACGTGCTTGACGGCTTCACTCAGGTTGAAGCCGGATTGTCGCGCACGAATGCGACGGTCAATGAGCGCAACGGCGCCCTTTATGCACAGCTCGAGGCCTTCGCCATGCAGAACCCCGAGAAAGCGGGCGCATGGCTTGAAAAGGCCAACGAAGTGCGCAAGGAGTCGCAGCGCATGTATAATCTCATCGACTCTTTCAAACTCGAAATAGCTCGCAAGGCCGACGGCGTCAACGGCAATCCCGCCAGTCTGGAAAACCGCGAAGACCTCGAGGCGGCATCCGTGATAATGCTCAACCCCGCCACACGCAAAGGCGAAGCTCTGCGCGGCGAGGTCGACAGCTTCCGCACCTATGTGAAATCGATCGTTGTGGATTCGGTCAAGCGCGCCAACATCGACAAAGCTCTTTCGACCGCTCCGTTCCGACGCCCGGGCGTTGTGGTGCCTCAGACGTGGGAAGAGGCCAAATTCGATAACCAGCCTGCTGTGGCCGCCATAACCCTACTGACCAAATTGCAGAACGACATCCGTTATGCCGAAGGCGAGGCTCTTGCCACCCTTCTCAGCCAGGTCGACGCCGGCGATGTGCGTGTCAACGAGATGAACGCATTCGTCATCCCGCAGTCGCGTATGGTGATGCGCGGCGGACGCTACACCGCCGATATAGTCCTCGCAGCCGTCGACACTACCGCACGTCCGGTGATCTATGTCGGAGGCAAGCAGATGGGATCGGGACACTACGAATTCACCGCAGGCACTCCCGGCACATATGATTATTCAGGATATATAGAAGTGCCCCACGGCGACGGCACCATATCGAAGCACGCCTTCTCGTCGTCGTACACCGTGATCGAACCCACAGCCACCGTGTCGGCAACGATGATGAACGTGCTTTACGCCGGCATCAACAACCCCATAGGCATCTCGGTACCCGGCGTAGCGGCATCGGGCGTCAGCGCCTCGATGACCAACGGCACGCTGACAAAGAACGGCGATCACTGGATAGCCCGCCCCTCAAAGGTGGGAGCCGAAGCCGTGATCACCGTGACGGCAACGATCGACGGACGCTCGCAGACTGTCAACACCACCTCGTTCAAGGTGCGCAAACTGCCCGATCCTGTGGCATTTATCAACATACCCGGCGCCAACGGCACCACCGAGCGATATAAAGGCGGCCGCGCATTGTCGAAGTCGGCCGTTCTCAACGCCAAGAGCCTCGACGCCGCCATCGACGATGATATGCTCAACATCGACTTCCGCGTCACCGGATTCGACATCGTGATGCTCGACTCCAACGGCGACGCAGCCCGCGAGCGTTCGAGCGGCGCCAATTTCTCGCAGCAGCAGAAAGACCGCATCCGGCGAATGACGAAAGGCATATTCTACATCTCCAACATCAAAGCCATAGGCCCCGACGGCATAGAGCGCACGCTCTCGCCCGTTGAAGTGAGGGTTGGCCACTGATTCCAATAAAGAAACAACGAAAGAAACATCACTATAGAAAAGATGAAAAAGATAAAACGACTGGCACTGACCATTTGCGCCATAGCGGCCGCCACTGTCATAGCACTGCCCGCAACGGCGCAGGACTCCGGCAGCACGGCCACGATGCGCCGCGGCTCGCGTGACAAAAAGAAAGACGAAACGCCCGGTGTGACAACCCGCATGCAGCAGCGCATGACCACCGAGCCGGCGTCGGACGCCGATCTGGCCTGGATGAAAGTGATCTACCGCAGTCTGGACCTCAACAAAGACGAGAATGCGCCGCTCTACTTCCCCGAGCAGCCCGTCGACGGCAACGAGAGTCTCTTCCGCATCATCATGCGCCTTCTTGCTTCGGGGCAGATTGACGCCTATGAATACAACGACAGCGGCGAGGATTTCTCCGACAATGCCAAGGTGAAGGTGCGCGATGTGCTTGACCGCTACAACATCCTCTATAAGGATGGCCGCGGCAGCAGCGAACGCCACCCGAAATTTGAGATCGAGGCTGTAGACGTGCCGGCCACGGAAGTGCTGAGCTACTATATCATAGAACGCTGGGAATTTGACACACGCACCAACCGCATGCGTGCACGTGTCGAGGCCATCTGCCCGATACTCCACCGCGACGACGACTATGGCATGAGCGCCCTGAAATACCCGATGTTCTGGGTGAAATACGATGATCTCCGTCCGTATCTCTCGACACAGAACATCTTCATCTCCGACGCCAACAACCGCCCCTCGTGCACCTACGACGATTATTTCCAGCTCGGACTCTACAAAGGCGATATCTACAAGACCCGCAACCTGCGCAACCGCTCGATGCGTCAGCTCTATCCCAATCCCGACGATATGGCCCGCGCTCAGGACAGCATCCAGCGTCAGCTCGACACGTTCGAAGATAAGCTGTGGGTGCCTTCGCTTGAAGAACTGGAGGCAGAGCGCGAACGTCTGGCAGCTCTTGAAGATGCCGAAGCCGAGGGCGACTCAACAGCCGTGGCCGCAACAACTGAAAAGCCGAAAGGACGGTCATCGACAACACGCCGCGGCACTCCCAAGAAGGACAAGAAGCCGGCCGTGAAAGCCAAACGCGGCAAGTCGAAAGCTCCCAAGACCAAAGAATCAAAATCGACAACTGCTCCGCGACGCAGCGTACGCGACCGCAAGCGCTGATTAAGAACATAACATCCCGGCGGACGCATCCCGGAACAAGGATGTGGCCGCCGGCGTTGGTTCTATAAACTGATACCGAACACTTTAAAACAACAAAATACAATGGATAGCCGCGATATCGATATAAAACTGCTGCAGATAAGCGAAGTGAAGGAGTTCACTCACGTCAACCGCTGGGAACTGATGCTTTTCCGCGGCGGAGATGTCGACGTTGAGCTTTCAACCGAGTTCAGGCGCAATACGTCGAAACACACCATCATTATGCGGCTGGGCGCACACTACAATACACTGCGTTCGCAGATACGCCGGCGCCTGCTTGATTATGTGATAGATGTCGAATTCAGCGTCAGCGCTCTCGACGGCATGGCCGACATGGAGTATCACGAGCTGCTTATCACGCCCGGACTGCTGCGCATGATGTTGAGCATATCCATCGGCGCTATCCGCGGCATGATCGCGCTGCGCACGTCGGGATCGGCTCTTGCGCCTTATCCGCTGCCGCTTTTCAACCTCGACAATCTCATTGAGAATATCGAGGACAAAACCGTAGAGATCTGACCGGCCGGGGGTGAGCCGCATCATTCCTTGTCGAGGCGCTGCTGGAGCAGCGCTAAGAATTCGTGGCTTTTCAAGCCCCAGCGCGGGGAGATGAGGAGCGACGCGGGCGATTGCGATACAAACCGTTCGATGCTGATGTCGGGACGCAGCTTCCGGAGGATTTCGCAGCAGAGGTCGGCATAGCTTTCGGCCGAAAAAGTTTCCACAGTAATTTCCCCTTTTTCAATCATAGATGCCAGCGGTGTGCCGCGCACTATCTGCAGTTGATGAAATTTCACCACTTCGACCGGCAGGGCGTTGATGCAACTGATGGTGCGCATCATGTCGGCGCGGCTTTCGCCCGGAAGACCGAGGATGAGATGGAGCCCGACGGGAATACCGACGCCTGCAGTGCGACGCACGGCATCGGCGGTGTCCTTCCATGTGTGGCAGCGGTTGATGAGGGAGAGCGTTGAGTCGACGGCCGATTCGGCGCCATATTCGATCATCACGAAATGCTCGCGGGCTATGGCCTGCAGCTCGGCCAGCAGGGCGTCGGGCATGCAGTCGGGGCGTGTGCCGATGATCACGCCTTCAACACCGGGCTGTGCGAGAGCCTCCCGGATGAGCCGCACGACATCGCCGACCGGACCGTTGGTCGATGTGTAGCTCTGGAAATAAACCACATAGCGCATGTCGGTGTATTTCCGTGCAAAAAACCGTTTGCCTTCCTCTATCTGCCGGGGTATTGACCCGGCTTTCAGCGCATAGGCGGGGCTGAAAGCGGAATTGTTGCAATAGATGCAGCCGCCTGTGCCCTTTGACCCGTCGCGGTTTGGGCATGTGAATCCGGCATGAACCGTGATTTTCTGGATCTTGCCGGGCAGATATCGTGCGATGTATTGTGCGAATGACCGGATTTCGGCTTGTGGCATGGCGGGCAGGGGATAGTGATGGATTGCAGGCGCGGGCATGGTCAGAGCAGATGTGTGGTCTGCTGCTGAAGCAAGCTGTCGAGGATCACCATGGCAGCCATGGCCTCGACCACAGGCACGGCACGCGGCAGCACGCACGGATCGTGGCGCCCGCGCGCATGAAGTGTCGTCGGCTTACCGTCGTCGGTCACGGTGACCACATCGCGCAGCAGCGTGGCCACTGGCTTGAATGCCACGCGGAAATAGATATCTTCACCGTTTGATATGCCGCCCTGTATGCCGCCCGAATGATTGGTGAGGGTGTGGATGCGTCCATCGCCGCCGGTGATGAAGCTGTCGGTCATCTCGCTGCCCAGTTTGCCGCAGTCGTCGAAGCCCATGCCGTAATCGAAACCTTTGGCAGCGTTGATCGACATCATCGCGGCGGCGAGACGGGCCTGCAGCTTGTCGGCAACGGGATCGCCGAGCCCGGGGGGACAGCCTTTGATGACGCCGGTGACCACACCGCCAATAGTGTCGCCGGCACCCTTTACGCGTTTGATCAGCTCGATCATCCGGTGTGCGACCTTTACGTCGGGACACCGCACGGCGTTGCTGTCGATCATTTCCGGATCGATGTGCCGGTAGGAGGCGGGTAAGATGATATCGCCCACTCTTGAAGTGTAGGCGAATATGGTGATGCCTTTTGTCTGGAGAGCCTGTCGTGCCAGCTCGCCGCCCACTATGCGCGAGGCCGTTTCGCGGGCCGAGGAGCGTCCGCCTCCGCGGTGGTCGCGCAAGCCGTATTTTTCCGTGTAGGTGAAATCGGCGTGCGACGGGCGGAAGGTGTGCCGCAAATCGTCGTAGTCGTTGGAATGACTGTCGGTGTTGGCGATGGTGAATCCGATCGGCGTTCCGGTGGTGACACCTTCAAAGATGCCTGACAGGAGGGTCACTTCGTCGGCTTCGTTACGCGCGGTGACTATTTCGGATTGTCCGGGACGGCGGCGCTGCATGGCCCGGCACAGACGGTCGGTGTCGATGGCGATGCCGGCGGGCATGCCGTCGATGACGCCGCCAATGGCGGGGCCGTGTGATTCGCCGAATGTGGTGAGGCGGTATATCTCTCCAAAGGTGTTCATTGCTGTGTGTCGGTGGTGAGGTCGGCGACGGTCGACCGTGTGAAACTGATGAGATCGGCGGGAGCGATGGCTATCTGAAGGCCGCGCACTCCGGCGCTCACGAATATGGTGTCGTAGTTGAGTGCCGATTCGTGGATGAATGTGGAAAACGCTTTCTTCATGCCGATGGGCGAACATCCGCCGCGGATGTAGCCGGTGAGCGGGAGCAGCTCTTTCATCGGTATGAGATCGGCCTTTTTGGCTCCGGCGGCGCGGGCGGCCTTTTTCAGATCCACCTCGCAATCGCCCGGCACTACGCACACGAAGTGGCCGGCGCGTTCGCCGAAGAGCACGAGTGTCTTGAACACCTGGCGGATGTCCTCGCCAAGCTCGGCGGCCACATGATCGGCTGCGAGATTGTTTTCATCCACAGCGTAGGGGATGAGGCGGTAAGCGATGCCCGCACGGTCGAGAAACCGGGCGGCGTTGGTCTTGTTTATATGTGCCATGATGTGCGTTTTTGTCGTTTCAGTGCAAAGATAAAACAAATTCTTCAACTTTTTCGGGGGTTATTGCGTTTATAGTTTCAAATAACCAAAATTCATTTAATGTCCCTTTTAACTATTTTATTGGTATGAAAAAAATAATGATCGTCCTTTTAGTCCTTTTCGGGCTCACAACAAGCGCTTCGGCTCAGAAAATGAACCTCTCGCTCAGTTACGGCGGATACACTCTGATGGATGCTGCCGATTATCATGACGGATGGCATGGAGTGAACACGGCGTGGGGCGGTGTCACCGTAGCTTTCAATGTGAAGCTGACCCGCAATTTCCAGATCGGCCCTTCGTACACCTTCTCCAGCACCACGACCAAGGGCCCGGAAAGCAGCAAGATCGCCTATCATGCAATCATGCTCAATGGCCGCTATGATTATTACCGCAACAGCATAGTGAAACTCTACGGCCACTTCGGTATCGGCGCCGAGATATCCCATCTCCAGCCGCGTTTCGGCGACGCCTACAATAAAGGCTATTTCGCTTTTCAGCTGTCGCCGGTCGGCGCCGACTTCGATGTCACCCGTTCGTTCACCATTTTCGGTGAGCTCGGCTTCGGCGTTCAGGGCCTTCTGCAGGTTGGCGGACGCATAAATTTCTGATATTAACGGCACTGCCGAAAGATGGCAGATTAATATAGCAAGATATGAACGACCGACTTTCCTATGAAGAAAAAAAGGAATTGCCCGACAGCGTTTTCGGGCTTCCTGACCGACGGGAATATCCGATGCCCGATGCCGCACACGTGCGTGCCGCAGAAGCCTATTTCCGTTATTGTCCCGACGATCTGAAGCCACAGCTCGCCCGCGCAATTCTCAAACGGGCACGCGAATATGGCGTCAGCATCCATAGTCCGGAGGTGATTTCCGCTGCCAACAGGCTTTAAAATCGAAGTATCTTTCAGTCACAAGCATTGTGACGCAAACCCTATAAGGGTCGGGCAGATTTTAACTGTCCGGCCCTTAAGCGTCATGTTAGGCGCGGAATGTTGTTGACGTTAGTTTGTGGTGTTTGGGAAAAAAGAGTAAATTTGCATGAAATATCACAACTTAACAGACAATTGACGATGAACATAGCTATAGTTGGTGCCAGTGGCGCTGTCGGACAGGAATTTATCCGAGTGCTTGAGGAACAGAATTTCCCCGTTGATCAGCTTACACTTTTCGGGTCGAAGCGCAGTGCCGGCCGCACATACATATTCCGCGGCAAGCCTTACACGGTTAAGGAGCTGAAGCACGGCGACGATTTCAAGGATATAGATATCGCATTCACATCGGCCGGCGCTTCGGTGTCGAAGGAATATGCTCCGACAATCACGAAGCACGGGGCGCTGATGATCGACAATTCGAGTGCCTTCCGCATGGACGCCGACGTGCCTCTGGTGGTGCCGGAGGTGAACGGTGACGACGCTTTCAACACGCCGCGCCGCATCATCGCCAATCCCAACTGCACTACCATCCAGATGGTGGTGGCACTGAAACCGATCAACGACCTGAGCCCCATCACCCGCGTGCATGTGGCCACCTATCAGGCCGCTTCGGGTGCCGGCGCTGCCGCTATGGACGAGCTCGTGGCACAGTACGGGCAGCTTCAGCGCGGCGAGAAGCCTACGGTGGAGAAGTTTGCCTATCAGCTTGCCTATAACGTGATTCCGCAGGTCGACGTGTTTACCGACAACGGCTACACGAAGGAGGAGATGAAGATGTTCAATGAAACTAAGAAGATCATGCATGCGCCCGACCTCAATGTGAGCGCCATGTGTGTGCGTGTGCCGGTGATGCGTGCCCACAGCGAGGCTGTGTGGGTGGAGACGGAGCAGGCTCTCGACCTTGATGCCGTGCGCGAAGCGTTTGCACATGCCGAGGGTCTGGTGGTGCTCGACCGTCCGGCCGACAAGGTGTATCCGATGCCGCTTGACATAGCCAATCAGGATCCGGTGTTCGTGGGCCGTCTGCGCAAGGATCTCACCAACGAGCGCGGAATCACATTCTGGATCGTGGGCGATCAGATCAAGAAAGGCGCGGCGCTGAATGCCGTGCAGATCGCACAGTATATCATTGCACACAAGAAATAAAAAGACGCTTCGGCGATGATAGCGGCAGCATTGACAACGGCAACGGCGCAACCGCTCGTCACCTCGCCGGTGGCGATATTTCTCGTTGTGCTCTCTCTGATTCTGCTCGCGCCGATGTTGCTGACGCGCATCAAGATCCCTCATGTGATCGGACTGATCGTGGCCGGCGTGATAGTGGGGCCTTACGGTTTCAACGTGCTGTCGCGCGACATGAGCTTCGAGGTGTTCGGACAGGTGGGTCTCTTCTATCTCATGTTCCTGGCGGGAGTGGAGATAGATATGTATCACCTGAAGAAGAACATCCGGCGCGGCTTCGTGTTCGGGCTCTTCACCTTTGCCATACCGGTGCTCGTGGGTGTGCCGGCGGCCATGGTGCTGCTGCATCTCGATGCGGTGGCGGCCATGATGCTGGCTTCGATGTTTGCCGCCCACACGCTGCTGGCCTATCCTATAGTCTCGCGTTTCGGACTGACAAAAAATCCGGCCGTCGTGATAGCCATCGCGGGCACCATCTTCACGGTGCTCGGCTCGCTGATGGTGCTGGCCGGTGCCGTGGGCGTGGTGCGCGACGGCGGTTTCGATGTCGTGTCGACGCTTCAGCTTGTTGGGATGCTGGCGCTTTACTGCGTGGTGATATCCTACATCTATCCGCGCCTCACGCGATGGTTTTTCAAACGCTATCACGATGGCATCATGCAGTTTGTCTATATCCTCGTGATGGTATTTCTGGCCGCGCAGGCAGCTATAATGATAAGGATCGAGGGTGTGTTCGGCGCGTTTTTCGCCGGGCTGGTGCTCAACCGCTACATCCCGGGCCGTTCGCCGCTGATGTCGCGCATCGAGTTTGTCGGCAACGCCATCTTCATACCATATTTCCTGATAGGTGTGGGCATGCTCATCAACGTGCGTGTGCTCACGTCGGGATGGGGAACGCTCTATGTGGCTGCGGTGATGAGTGCCGTGGCCATGGCCGGAAAATGGCTTGCCGCTTTCGTCACGCAGAAAATATTTAAGATGCGGGCTATCGACCGGTCGATGCTTTATCAGCTGTCCAACGCCCACACGGCGGTGGCGCTCGCCGTGGTGATGATCGGCTATGATATGGGGGTGTTGGGCGTGGAGATACTCAACGGTACGGTGCTGATGATCCTGGTGACATGCACGGTGTCGTCGGTGGGTACGTCGCGTGCCGCCTCGCGGCTTAAAGTGCTGTCACTGAATTCGCCGGATGCCGTAGTGGGCGCCGATGCCCCGAAAGAGGCCGGCATACGCACGCTCATACCGGTGGTCAATCCGGTGACGGCGCGTGAGCTCGTCAATCTGGCGCTTATGATGAGCGACGGCAACAAACTGCGCAACAAGATCTACGCGCTGCATGTGCGCAACGACAATTCGCCCTCGTCGCGCGCCGTGGGCAAGAGCTCGCTCGAGTTGGCCGAGCATGTTGCCTCGGTGATGGACGTGAAGCTGAAGAGCATCGAGCGCTACGACATGAATTTCGTGACCGGTGTGCTCAACACGCTGGAGGAACGCGACATCAACGAGGTGGTCATCGGTCTGCACCGACGCAGCAACGCCATCGACTCGTTTTTCGGCGACAAGCTCACTCAGCTGCTGAAAGCCACCTTCCGCATGGTGGTGATATCGCGCTGCTATATACCGGTCAACACCGTGCGCCGCATTGTGGTGTCGGTGCCCGACAAAGCTCAGTATGAAACGGGATTCGCCCACTGGGTGAAATCGATAGGCAATCTGACGCGTCAGCTCGGATGCCGTGTGATTTTCTGCTGTTCGGCCGAGACACGCCGCTATATCATGGCGGTGCTCCGCGCCGGACGCTACGGCATACGGTCGGAATACCGCCTGGTGGAGGCGTGGGACGATTTCGTGCTGCTGGCCAACAAGATTCAGGACGACGATCTTTTCGTCGTGGTCAGCGCCCGCCGCGCCTCGGTGTCGTTCACTTCCGATATGGATGCGCTGCCTGAATTCCTGCGCAAATATTTCTCGCAAAACAATCTTATCGTCATCTATCCCGAACAGTTCGGCGATGAGGCTCCGGTGCTGGCCATGGGCGATGCCATGTCGGCCGACGTCGAATCGGCGCCAATCCCTCTGTGGCTCAAGATACGCAACGCCTACCGCGGCTGGCGTGCAAGCCGCAAGCTCCCATCATATTCGGGCGGCGACGAGCGCGATATCGAAATCTGACGTCCCGACGCCTCATCGCGCGGCCATGCCGGCAATGACTATTTATAGCATTCGGTGAGCGTGTGCAGCTCTGTGAACAGGCGGCGCATCGGCTCGGTGAGAGTGATGTCGCGGCGCGCCATGACGCG
>OHEJ01000335.1_pt1 | contig 19406 bp, 15 predicted proteins | sample 1567261 | NCBI WGS metagenome assembly OHEJ01 (sample SAMEA3879550, study PRJEB24766) | human gut metagenome | biome: human-associated habitat; feature: feces | place: USA | collected 1985/1987 | reverse complement strand
TCTTATAACAACTGTAAGCCGTTCTCTTTTGCAATCTCCATAACTTCATCGGACCACAGAGAACACTGTACTTCACCGATGTGAGCTTTGCGCAGGAAGAACATACAGATACGGGACTGACCGATGCCGCCGCCGATGCTGCAGGGGAGCTCTCCGGCGAGGAGTCGGCGGTGGAATTCGAGCGTGGCGCGCTCCGTGCAGCCGCAGGCTTGCAGCTGGCGCATCATGGCTTCGGGGGTGACGCGGATGCCCATCGAGGAGAGCTCGATGGAACGGTCGAGCACGCTGTCCCACACGATGAGGTCGCCGTTAAGACCGATGGAGCCGTCTTCGTTGACGGTGCTCCAGTCGTCGTAGTCGGGGGCGCGGCGGTCGTGCGGCTTGCCGTCGCTGAGGGGCGCGCCGATGCCGGTGATGAATATGGCGCCATGCTCGCGGGCGGCCTGATTCTCACGCTCCGAAGGCTCGAGGCCGGGATAGCGGCAGAGCAATTCTTCGGTGGTCAGGAAGGTGACCTGCTGCGGCAGACGCGGCGTTATGTGGGGGAAGTTGCGGTAGACCATTTGCTCGGTGGAGCGCAGGGCGGCGTAGATCTTCTCAACGGTGGAGCGCAGGAATGAGGCGGTGCGGTCGGCGGGACGTATGGTCTGCTCCCAGTCCCATTGGTCGACGTAGATGGAGTGGAGGTTGTCGAGCTCCTCGTCGGCACGGATGGCGTTCATGTCGGTGTAGAGGCCGTAGCCCGGCGGAATGTCGTAGGCTTCGAGCTTCACGCGCTTCCATTTGGCGAGCGAGTGGACCACTTCGGCGCGTCGGTCGCCGATCGCTTTGACGGGGAAGCTGACGGCGCGTTCGGTGCCGTTGAGGTCGTCGTTGAGGCCTGTGCCCGAGAGCACAAAGAGGGGAGCGGTGACGCGCCGCAGGTTGAGGGCTTCGGCCAGTGCCGTCTGGAAATGCGTCTTGATCATTTTGATCGCTACTTCGGTGGTCTCGGCCAGCAGCTTACGCTTATATTTGTCGGGGATTATCAGAGCCATAGCAGGAATGTGCAGTTGTTTCAGCGGCTAAAGATAAGAATAAAAAGGCAGATACACAAAAAGGCAGGGCCGCCAGCCGGAAGATACCGGGGGCGGCCCTGCTCAAAGGGGTTATATCGTTGACGGATATGATCAGTCGATATTGTGGTTGAGAGCGTGCCATTCGGAGATGGGAGGCAGAACACCCATGGCGATGACTTCGTCGCGGAGCGTGCAGAGGTGTTTGTAGCTCTGTTCGAGTTCGGCCTGTTCCTTGGCAGTGCCCTGCGGTTCGCGGTAGCTTACGCCGTTGGCAGTGATGGTTGTTTCCATGGCCATCATGATGTGGTTGAAGCGGTCGTCGCTGACGTAGCAGCCTGCAGGCCAGGTGAACGGTTTGCCACCCATAGCAGCGGCGATCATCTCGATGGAGAGATAAGCCGGGCTCTGGAATGACGAGCGTCCGCGGAGGTCGATGATGTGCTTGCCGCCCTGGATCACGCGCACTTTGAGTTCTTCCCATTCTTTTTCGGGTAGAGCTTCGGTGCCGATGATTTCGGTGAGGGGTTTGCCGTCGACTTTTGTTGTGGAGGCATACACGGCCATCTGTTCGCCGTGACCGCCGTAGGTGCGGCAGTTGACGATTTCAGAAGCGGGCAGGTGGAGGGCTTTCACGAGTTCGTTCTGCAGACGTGTGGAGTCGAGCGCAGCGAGAGTGGTGACCTGTGAGGGTTTGAGGCCTGAGTAGAGGAGTGTGATAAGGCCAGTGATGTCGGCGGGGTTGAAGATGACGACCACGTGTTTAACATCGGGGCAGTAGGTGCGGACGTCCTTGCCGAACTGCTCAGCGATCTGAGCGTTGCCTTTGAGGAGGTCTTCGCGTGTCATGCCGGCTTTGCGTGCAGCGCCACCCGACGATACGATGTATTTTGCATCGGTGAGGGCTTCCTTGATGTCGGAAGTGAAGGTGAGGTTTACGCCTTCGAAAGCGCAATGGTAGAGTTCCTCAGCCACACCTTCGAGTGCGGGAGCGTAGGGATCGTAAAGACAGATGTTGGGGGTGAGGTGCATCATCATGGCTGTCTGAGCCATGTTGGAACCGATCATGCCGGCAGCGCCGACAATCACGAGCTTTTCATTAGTAAGAAATTCCATAGTTTTTTGAAATTTTGGTTGTTATGATATTTGTAAGATATTGCATTGAGCATCGGCGAAAGCCTGCGTGAGAGCGCGGAGGGCTTCGTCGGTGGCTTCGTCGGGGCGGGAGTGGATGGTTACTGTCGGGGCGGCAAAGGTGATGCCGGGGAGCGTTTCGAGCATGGCGCGCATCTGGCGTGCGGCCACCGGAGCCCATGAGCCGTTTTCGATGATGCCCACGGTGCGGTTTCGGTAGTTTTTGAGCGTCAGATGGTGGAGGAACTGGTGCATGGCCGGGAAGAGCGAAGCGTCGTAAGTTGGGGCTGCAACGACCATGGCGCTGAAGCGGAAGGCCTGCGCCACGGCTTCCGAGCGGTCGCAGGCGGTGAGATCCATCACGGCCACGGTGCCGGCGTCGACCTCGCGCAGCATGCCGGCAAGTCGCAGTGCGGCGGCTTCGGTGCCTCCGTAGACAGAGGCGTAGGCCACGAGCACGCCACGGCATTCGGGCTCGTAGCGGCTCCACTTGCCGTAGAGGTCCAGATAAGGAGTGAGATCGCCTCGGAGCACAGGGCCGTGAAGTGGGGCTATGATGCTGACGGGCAGCAGCGCAAGCTTTTTAAGGAGCGCCTGCACCTGATTGCCGTATTTGCCGACGATGTTGATGTAGTAGCGCCGTGCCTCGTCGATCCAGTTGTCGTCGAATTGCAAGGCGCCGAATTTGCCGAAGGCGTCGGCCGAAAAGAGGATATGCTCCTGCTCCTCGTAGCTCACCATCACCTCGGGCCAGTGGACCATCGGTGCGGCGAAGAAGCGGAGCGTGTGGTGGCCGAGCGGGAGCGTGTCGCCCTCTTTGACGGCGAGGGTGCGGCCTGTGAAATCGACGCCGGGGAAGAACTGCGGCAGCATCGCTATGGCTTTCTGCGATGCCACGACGGTGAGCGACGGCCATTTGTCCAATGCCGCCATGATGCATGCCGAGTGATCCGGTTCCATGTGGTGAACGACGAGATAGTCGGGGCAACGGTCGGTTGCGGCTTCAATCTGGCGGAGCCACCGGTCGGCGCCTCCGGCTTCGACCGAGTCCATGATTGCCGTCTTCTCGTCGGCGATAAGATATGAATTGTAGCTCATGCCTTTTGGAAGAGCATATTGCCTCTCGAAGAGATGCTCTGCGGGCATGTCAATGCCTGTGTATGTGATTTTCGGCGTGACTTGCTGATTCATATATTGAGATATCGTTTGTCGGTTATGAGACGGGGACGTGGATGCACGCCCTCAATAGTATGGCAAACTTATAAAAAATAAGTGATTTCACCAATAAAAAGTTCACACAAAGGTGGCGCTGAGGGAAGGATTTAAAAAAGATTTGCACTGAGGGTGCGGGGCTCATCGGCGCGCCGGCACTTCGTGACGGAGATCGTAGTGGTTTCGCAGCTGCTCGAAGGTGCCGGGCTCGGCCCGTAGTGCGGCGGTGTCGGCCATTGGATCGTAGGTGGCGATGATGTCGGCGGCGTCGACGGCCTCGGGCGGTGTCATCGGCACCTGCTCGGCCGACGGCGGCAGGGTGAAATCGAAATGGCGGGCCACGGCTTCGGCTGCCATGCGCGAGGCCCGCAGTTTGCCTTCGCGCGAGTAGCCGGCGATGTGTGGCGTGGCGATGAATGTTTCTTCAAGGAGTCGGCGCGAGATGGCGGGTTCGTTTTCCCAGCAGTCGATCACGGCGCGGCCTACAGTGCCGGCTTCGATAGCGTCGCAGAGAGCTTCATTGTCGACGATCGGGCCGCGGGCGGCGTTGATGAGCATCGGATGGCGTCGGAGAGAGTGCAGGCGGCTGCCGTCGAAGAGATGATGAGTGGCGTAAGGGCCGGCGGTGGTGTAGGGGGTGTGGATGGTGATGATGTCGGCCTCAGCGGCTATCGTGTCGAGGTCGGTGAAGGCACCGGACTTCTCGGCTGCGGCTCTCGGGGGGTCGTTGAGCAGCACTTTCATGCCGAAACTGCGTGCCCAGCTCTCGATGATGCGGCCTACATGGCCCACGCCTACGATGCCGATGGTGAGGTCGGGCAGCTTTTCCACCGGCCATGCCTTGAGGATGGCGGCGAAGACGTTGCGCCACGGCCGGGGCGTTGCAGCCCGGAGCGTTGGTCACTTCGATACCGTTGGCCCGGCAATAGTCCGTGTCGATGTGGTCGAGACCAATGGTGGCCGAGGCAATCATGGAGCATCGCGAGCCGCCGAGGAGGCCGGCGTCGCAGCGGGTGCGGGTGCGGGTGATCAGGGCGTCGGTGTCGCGCATGGCCTGCGGTGTGATGTCGGCGGGCGGGAGATAGCTCACGTCGGCGACATCGTCGAACACACCGCGAATAAACGGGATGTTGCTTTCAATCAGAATGTGAGGCCTATAGTGTTGCATACGAAGACGAATAAGAGAAGTGCTATTGTGAGGAGCACGCCGATGTAGCTCCGGCTTTTGGCGGCGATGCGGAACCAGAGTGTCAGCTGCATGGCACCAAGGGCGCCGAGCAGGGGCATATATGATAAGGCGTGGCCGTAGTCGGTGATGGAGAAGGCTATGGTCCAGAGGGTGAGTGTGGCGAGGATGCCGTTGAAAGCGCGCGTGCGTGCGTTGAAGCCGTAGACTTTGATGACGTTGAGCAGCGTGACGGTGAACGACATGATGAGCATCGTGGCGATGGCCGTGTGCTGGGCGAGGCTGTAGGAAGCGAACGTGGCGGCCGACGGCAATGAAATCCGGGGCAGCATGATGTCGGCAAGGCTGATCACCGAGAAGCCCCAGAGGATCCACAGCGGAGTGACGATGCCGATCACGGCGGCGAGGAATCCGCGGAACGACAGGCAGCGCATCTGCGCACATCCGATGAACATCACGGGGAGGTAGAAGGCGAAGGCGCCGTCGAGGCAGCTGCATGCCGTGATGATGGCGAAGACGAGGAATATGCGGCGGTTGGATGATGTGCGCTGATATGTGGTGTACATGATCATGAGTGACATGATCATGACCACGCAGAGCGTGATGCCGGCAGCCGAGAGGCCTGCAGCGCCCGGCGTGGCGGCCACGGCCAGGGCAAAGATGCCGACAAAGAGCTTTGAGGATGTGCGCAGGATGTTGAAGATGCGGTTGGTGAGCATCATGATGCCCGAGGCCACGACGATGACGGCGGTGGCAAAGACGATGGCGGTGAAGGCTGATGACGACGCGAGGGGCGCCGTCGGCCCGATGAGGGTGGATATGGCTGCCGGGGGCTCGGTCAGGGAAAGGCCGGACCACAACATCGCCATTGCGATGAGGGTGAGCAGCAGGGCGCAGAAGCCGCTGCTCAGGAATGTGGTGATGTTGGCCTCGACGGTTTTCACTTGGCGGCGGTGTTGGCTTCGAGTTGCATGAGGTCACGGCCTATATCGCGGCGGAAATATTTGCCGTCGAAATCAATGGCGGCAACAGAGGCGAAGCTGCGTGCGGTGGCGTCGGCGATGCTGTCGCCGAGCGAGCTGACGGCGAGGACGCGACCGCCGGAGGTGACGGGACGGCCGTCGGCATCGAGCTTGGTGCCGGCGTGGAACACGATGCTGCCGGTGACGTTTTCAAGGCCTGAGATGGCTTTGCCCTTCTCGTAGGCTCCGGGGTAGCCGCCGCTGACTATCATCACGGTGGCGGCGGTGAGCGGCGAGTGACGGAGCTTGAGATCGCCGAGGCTGCCTTTGGCGGCGGCTTCCATGAGCTGGACGAGGTCGCTGTCGACGCGCAGCATCACGGCTTCGGTTTCGGGGTCGCCCATGCGCACGTTGTATTCGATGACCATCGGATCGCCGTCCACATTGATGAGGCCGAGGAATATGAATCCGCGGTAGTCGATGCCGTCGGCTATCAGGCCCTTGACTGTGGGATCGATGATGCGGCGTGTCACCTTGTCCATGAAAGCATCGTCGGCAAATGGCACGGGGCTAATGGCGCCCATACCGCCGGTGTTGAGGCCGGTGTCGCCTTCGCCGATGCGCTTGTAGTCCTTGGCTACGGGGAGCACGCGGTAGCCGCCGTGACCATCGGTGAGCACGAACACCGAACATTCGATGCCGCTGAGGAATTCCTCGACCACAACGGTGGCCGACGATTTGCCAAACATGCCGCCGAGCATTTCGCGGAGCGCTTTCTGAGCTTCGGCGAGATTGTCGATGATGAGCACGCCCTTGCCGGCGGCGAGGCCGTCGGCTTTGAGCACATAGGGGGGCTTCAGCTCTTCGAGGAATCGGCAGCCTTCATCGGCGGTTGCGGCGGTGAAAGAGCGGTAGCGGGCCGTAGGGATGCCGTGGCGCATCATGAACTGTTTTGCGAAATCCTTGCTGCCTTCGAGCATGGCGCCGGCTTTCGAGGGGCCTACGATGAGCAGTCCGGGATTCTCCCCGGCGAAATAGTCGCGGATGCCGGCCACGAGCGGGTCTTCATTGCCTACGACAATCATGTCGATGGCGTTGTCGCGGACAAACCTGGCGATGGCAGGGAAATCGAGAGGGCTGAGGGCTACGTTGGTGCCGTAGGCGCCGGTGCCTCCGTTGCCGGGGGCAATAAAGAGATTGTCGAGCAGTGGGCTCTGACTCATTTTCCATGCGAGAGCCGATTCGCGGCCTCCGGAGCCGAGCAGAAGGATATTCATAAGGCTGATGGCGGTTAAAAAGATGTTTGACAAAATGTGCCGTTGCCCGGTGGGCGAAAGGCATGTGCAAAGTTAACGGATTATTTCGTGATGTCAAAATGCAATGCCGCGGCGGTCAGGATGAGAAAAAAGCGGGCGGGGAAAACTATAGGGCCGCGAGTGTTGTTATATCTCTGCAAGTCCGCCCGAGCGGCGGCTCAGCTTACGCGATAACAGCATTCAATTGGTTAAACATTAAATAGTTATAGTCATGTCAACTAACAAAAGCATTAAGGGTACACAGACCGAACGTAATCTGGTGATTGCCTATATGGCCGAATCGTCGGCCTACACACGCTATACTTTTTATGCCGCACAGGCCAACAAGGAGAGCTATTTCCCTGTAGAACGTGTGTTTACTGAGACTGCCGAAAATGAATTGCGTCATGCCAAAGTGTTCTTCAAGTTTCTTGAAGGGGGCAACGTCGAGGTGCCTCTGGGCGTTGATGCCGGAGTGATCGGCGACACCGCGTCGAATCTTGCAACCGCCGCACATGAGGAACTCGTGGAGGGCGTTGAGCTCTACACCAATTCGGCAAAGGTGGCCGACGAAGAGGGATTTCCTGAAATAGCATCACACTTCCGTGCCATCGCCACGATCGAGGATCATCACCGCCGCCGCTTCGAGCGTTATTTGAAACAGGTGAAGGAAGGCACCGTATGGAAACGCGAGAAACCGATAAAATGGCAGTGCCTTGTGTGCGGATACATCTATGAAGGCACCGAGCCACCGAAAGCATGCCCCGGCTGCGATCATCCTTATCAGCACTACCGCGCTCTCGATGAGGCTGATGAATAACGACGTGACAGAAAATCTCTTTCCCTATGTGGGGTTAGCCGTCGGCTGACGGCGCCCACCTTTTATCTAAATGCCCTCCGGCCGGAGATCCCGCAAACGAATTGGTTCGGGAATCTCCGGCCGGAGTGTGTTGGATGGGATTGACCGACGTGACGATCAGGCGTTTTCGGGGCGCAGCTTGCGCACTGTAGCGCCGGCTTGCCAGAGCTCGCTTTCGCGCATCTGCCGCAGCTCTTCGTTGAGGCGTTCGCGATAGTCGGGCTGCGAGTTGGAGTCGATGGAGCGCTGGGCTTCTACGCCGTCCTCGACGCTCTTGTAGAGGTGCTGGAGCACCGGTTTCACGGCATCGTGGAAGGGCACCATCCAGTCGAGGGCGCCGCGCTGGGCGGTTGTCGAGCAGTTGGCATACATCCAGTCCATGCCTTTTTCGGCGAAGAGGGGCATGAGCGACTGTGTGAGCTCTTCGACGGTTTCGTTGAAAGCTTCGGATGGTGTGTGGCCGTGTTCGCGGAGCACTTCATACTGTGCGAGGAAGAGGCCCTGGATAGCGCCCATGAGCGAACCGCGTTCGCCGGTGAGGTCGGAGATGGCCTCGCGGCGGAATGTCGTTTCAAAGAGATAGCCCGAGCCGATGCCGATGCCGAGGGCCAGGGTGCGGTCGAGGGCTTTTCCGGTGGCGTCCTGCCCGACGGCGTAGCTGGAGTTGACGCCGCGGTTTTCGAGGAACATGCTGCGGAGCGAAGCTCCGGAGCCTTTGGGGGCCACCATGATCACGTCGATGCCGGCGGGGGGCACTACGCCGGTGCGGTCGGGCCAAGCGATGGCGAAACCGTGGGAGAAGTAGAGGGCTTTGCCGGCTGTGAGGTGGGGCTTGATGACGGGCCATACGGAGAGGACGGCGGCGTCGCTGAGGAGGCACATGATGATCATGCCGCGCTTGGCGGCTTCTTCGATCGAGAAGAGAGTCTCGCCGGGTACCCATCCGTCGGCGACGGCTTTGTCGAAGGTCTTGCCGGGACGCTGGCCGACGATGACGTTGAAGCCGTTGTCGCGGAGGTTGAGGCTCTGGCCGGGGCCCTGGACTCCGTAGCCGAGCACTGCTATGGTTTCGTTTTTAAGCACTTCGCGGGCTTTTTCCAAGGGGAATTCGCGTCGGGTGACAACATTTTCCTCGACGCCGCCAAAATTAAGCTTTGCCATGATTTGTAGGGTTGTGGATTGGGTTATGTGATTGTTTGATTGTCGGGGTTAGCTGACGGCCGTAGGCCTCGGAGCCATGACGGCGCGTGCCAGGCATATAATTTCGTCGCCGCGGCATATGGCCGCTATTATGCCGCAGTCGGAGATCGAGGAGTCGACTTCGACGGTGTCGCCGTAGTGGGCTTCGCGGCGGTATTCGATTTCAAAGCGCTGGAGGAAAAAGCTGTCGAAGTCGGCAAGGTCCATCTGGTTGAGGATCAGTTCGACGTAGCGTGTTGAGTTGACGTGGCGGTTGAGATCGATGTCGCTGATGCGGAATGTGTAGTCGTGGACTATCTGCGGCGTTTCGGCAGGGCGTATCTTGCCTTGTTTTGGGATGGGGCATGGATGGTCGCTGACGGTCTGCGAGATGTAGGATATGTAGCTGAGATCGGCCGGGCGGCGCGATTGCATGTTGATGGCCACCCAGATGGTGCGGGCGTGTCCGAGGATGGTGCCGTCGGCGGTGCGAATCTCGATGTTGCGTTCGGAGAAGTGCCGGTTGTAGCCTTCGATCCATGTGGTGAGGGTGTAGTCTTCGAGCAGGCGGGGGTAGCGTTTCATCTCTATTGCCACGCGTGAGAGCACCCAGAGGTCGCCGTGGTTCTGTAGGTCGCGGAATCCTACGCCGAGCAGGTCGGCGTGTTCGGTGGCCACTTCGATGATCTGCTGGATGAGCTGTGAGGGCGCGAGCTCGCTCTGTGCGTTGCACTGGGCGGCTGTGAGGCGGTAGTTTTTGGTGTAGAGTGTCTGTAGTGTCATTGCGGGTCGGGGTTCTGGAGTTGGCGCTGTGCGAGGAAGTCGTCGACAAACTCGATGGGCGAGCGTGTGACGACGACGCGTCCGCTGCGCACGAACTGTTTGATATCATAACGCTGCAGCTCGCGGAAAAGTGCTTCGGTCTCGTCGTAATGGCCTGTTTTTTCAATGACGGTGTAGTCGGGGGTGATGTCGAGGATTCGGGCGCCGTGGCGGCGGATGATCGATTCGACGTTGCCTTGGCCGATGATGGTGGATGTGGGCACTTTATAGAGGGCCACTTCCTGATAGACGATGTCGGCGTCGGTGTAGCAGAAGGCTCGGATCACGTCGATGCGCTTTTCGATCTGTTTGATCACCTTGTCCATCATTTCGGGGTTGCTGTGGCATGTGATGGTGATTTTGTGGACGCCGGGTGTGGAGCATGCCGAGGCGCTGATGCTCTCGATGTTGAGGCTTCGGCGTGTGAAGATGATCGAGAGCTGGTTGAGCAGTCCGACGTGGTTTTCGGAGAAAACGACTATGGTGTATAGTGTTGAGGGCTGATACATTGCTTGGCGATGGTTAGGGTTGGTAGACGTCGGTGGGGTTGAGCATTATGTAGTCGACCGGTTTGCCGACGGGTGTCATGGGGAACACCATGTCCTCGGGACGGATGTTGACGTTGAGCATATACGGGCCGTCGGTTGCCATCATGCGCTCGATGGCGCTGTCGAGGTCGGCGCGTGAGGCCACGTCTTCGCCGGGGATGCCGTAGGCGGCGGCGAGGGCGGTGAAGTCGGGGTTGAGCAGCGGTGTGGCGGAGAAACGGCAGTTGAAGAAGAGGGCCTGCCACTGGCGCACGTTGCCGAGGAAGTTGTTGTTGAGGATGATGATTTTGACGGCAGTGCCATACTGCATGATGGTGCCGAGCTCCTGGACGGTCATCTGGATGCCGCCGTCGCCGGTGAATAGGCATACGGGGCGGTCGGGCGCGCCCATTTTGGCGCCGATGGCGGCCGGGAGGCCGAACCCCATGGTGCCGAGGCCGCCGGATGTGATGATGCTGCGCGGGGCGGTGAAGCGGAAATAGCGGGCGGCGAGCATCTGGTTCTGGCCAACGTCGGTGACGAGGATGGCGCCGTCGCCGGCGGCTTGCGAAACGCGTAGGGCCACTTCGCCCATCCGTGCGGGCTCGCCGGGGTTGTCGCCGTGGGTGGCGTTGTCGCTCACGAGGCGTTTTTCGGCGCGGTTGTGGCGGTCGAACGAGTCGCACCATTCGGTGTGGGATGTTTCGCCGACGAGCGGCAGCAGGCGCCGGAGCGCTTCGGCGGCGTCAGCGTGGACGGTTGCCGTGGCGCGTATGTTTTTGTTGAATTCCGAGCGGTCGATGTCGATGTGGAGTATCTCGGCGTTGGGGGCATACTGCTCGACGACGCCGGTGACGCGGTCGTCGAAGCGCATGCCGATGGCTATGATGAGGTCGGCGCGGTTGGTGTTGATGTTGGGGCCTATGTTGCCGTGCATTCCGAGCATGCCTTTGAAGAGCGGATGTGACGATGGCATGACGGAGAGGCCGAGGAGTGTGGCGGCAACCGGTATGCCGGCTTTCTCGGCGAGGGCGGTGAGCAGCGGCTCGGCTTCGGATATGGTGATGCCCTGTCCGGCGAGTATCATCGGGCGGTGTGCGCGGTTGATCATTTCGGCGGCTCGGCTGATCTCGGCGTCGTTGATCTCGGGGAAGGGGATATAGGAGCGTATGAAGCGGCAGGGACGGTAGGGGAGATCGTCGGTCAGGGCTGTCTGTGCATCTTTTGTGAGGTCGATGACCACGGGGCCGGGGCGTCCGGTGGTGGCTATGTGGAAAGCGCGCGCGATGTTGGGAGCCACGTCGCTGGCGCGGCGTATCTGCACGCTCCATTTGGTGACAGGCTGGGTGATGCCCATGACGTCGGTCTCCTGGAATGCGTCGGTGCCGAGCATGGCGGAGGGTGCCTGTCCGGTGATGACGACGAGTGGCGTGGAGTCCATCATGGCGTCGCTGAGGCCGGTGATGAGGTTGGTGGCGGCGGGACCTGAGGTGACGATGACTACGCCGGGGCGATGGGATGCACGGGCATAGCCCTGGGCTGCGTGGATGGCTCCCTGCTCGTGGCGTGTGAGCACGTTGGTGATGCGGTCGGTGTAGTCGTAGAGGCGGTCGAACACCGGTATTATATACCCGCCGGGGTAGCCGAATACGCGGTCGACGTTTTCAGCTATCAGTGCGCGGATAAGAGCTTCGGCTCCTGTGATTTTATCAGACATTTCAAGCGGATGATGTTGTTGTGGAGTGGTGTGATCGATGCGCGGCGTGTCAGCCGATGATGCGGACGGCGCCTTTGTCGGCCGACGACACGGCGGCGGCGTAGGCGCGCAGGGCGCGGCTCACGTGGCGGTCGCGGTCGGTGGGGGTGAATGCTTTGTCGCCGCGTGCCAGCTCCTGACGGCGGCGCTCGGCGAGCTCTTCGTCGCTGACTTCGAGGCTTATGGTGCGGGCGGGGATGTCGATGGCTATGGTGTCGCCGTCGCGCACGAGCGCTATGTTGCCGCCGGCGGCTGCTTCAGGAGATATGTGGCCTATGGAGAGACCGGAGGTGCCTCCGGAGAATCGTCCGTCGGTGATGAGGGCGCATTCGCGGCCGAGGTGTCGGCTTTTGAGATAGCTTGTGGGGTAGAGCATCTCCTGCATGCCGGGGCCTCCGCGGGGGCCTTCGTAGGTGATGACTACGACGTCGCCGGCTTTTATGCGGCCGCTGAGGATGGCTTCGACGGCCTGTTCCTGCGACTGGCACACGCGGGCCGTGCCGCGAAAGCGGAGGATGGAGGTGTCGACGCCGGCGGTCTTGACCACGCATCCGTCGGCGGCGATGTTGCCGTGGAGCACGGCGAGGCCGCCGCCGGTGGTGTAGGCGTGGGCTATGTCACGGATGCAGCCGGAGGTGCGGTCGGTGTCGAGCGATGAGTAATATGCCATCTGACGACCGAGTTCGGTGGAGCGTTTGAGCCCGGGGGCGCTGCGCCAGAGTTCGTCGGCGCTGTCGTTGTAGTCTTTGCCGCCGATTGCGTAGCGGTCGATGGCCTGACGGAGGGTAAGGCCGTCGGCGCGGAGGGCGGTGGTGTCGACGAGTCCTGCTCGGTCGAGCTCAGCGAGGATGGAGATGATGCCGCCGGCGCGGTTGACGTCCTCGATGTGATAGGCAGAGTTGGGCGCCACCTTGCAGAGTACGGGTACGCGGCGCGAGAGGGCGTCGATGTCGTCGAGGCAGAAGTCGGTGCCTGCTTCGTGGGCCACGGCGAGGAGGTGGAGTACGGTGTTGGTGGATCCGCCCATGGCTATGTCGAGTGTCATGGCGTTGAGCATGGCGTGGCGGGAGGCTATGGAGCGGGGGAGGACCGATGTGTCGCCTTTTTTATAATATGTGTCGGCGAGCCTGACGATGCGCCGGGCGGCGTCGGTCATGAGCTTGCGGCGGTTGATGTGGGTGGCCACTATCGTACCGTTGCCCGGAAGTGAGAGGCCGAGGGCTTCGGTGAGGGAGTTCATGGAGTTGGCGGTGAACATGCCGGCGCAGGAGCCGCAGCCGGGGCATCCGAAAGCTTCCATCTCGTGGAGCGTCGCGGTGTCGGTCGATTCGTCGGCCGCGGCCACCATGATGTCGACGAGGTCGACGGCTCGTCCGGCGGCTCGTCCGGCTTCCATGGGGCCGCCGCTGACGAATATGGCGGGGATGTTGAGTCGCATGGCGGCCATGAGCATGCCGGGAGTGACTTTGTCGCAGTTGGAAATGCACACCATGGCGTCGGCGCGGTGGGCGTTGACCATATATTCCACGGAGTCGGCAATGATGTCGCGCGAGGGGAGGGAGTAGAGCATGCCGTCGTGCCCCATGGCGATGCCGTCGTCGACGGCTATGGTGTTGAATTCGGCGGCATAGCATCCGAGTCGTTCGATTTCGGCTTTTATGAGCTGACCGGCTTCGTGAAGATGCGTGTGGCCGGGGACAAACTGGGTGAAAGAGTTGACCACGGCGATGATTGGGCGACCCATCTGTTCGGGTTTCATTCCGGCGGCACGCCATAGGGCGCGGGCACCGGCCATGCGGCGTCCGTCGGTGGAGATGGCGCTGCGGAGGGGTATCTTGTAATCGGAATTGTTCATCGTTTTCGGATATTATGTTGCAAAAATATGCTCTGCGACAACAAAACGCAAACAATTGCACATTAAATATGGTTTTGTGCCGCGTGAATTGATGAAATGGCGACAAAAACAAAGGCGGCGTGTCAGGCCTGAAAAATCCTGACATGCCGCCTTGCGGGTGATTTGGCGCTGATAGGTGATCAGCGGGTGATCTTGCGGGTGAAGCGCTGGCCGTCGTCGGCCGTTGCCTCGAGAATGTAGACGCCGGGATGCAGCGATGCGGTTGCCACGGTGGCGGCGTCGGAGTCGCCGGCCGAGGAGGCCACGAGGCGTCCCTGGAGATCGTAGACGCTGACGCGCACGCCGGCGGCGCCGGCAATGAAGGCCTCATAGCCTTCGGCTGTTGCCGTGAGCAAGAAACGCTGCACGGGATCGGCCCACACCTCGCCGATGGCCGCCTTGTGCTGGAGCACATACTTGATGCCCTCCAGCGCGTCGATCTTGCCCGCGCCCCAGCGCGCGGCCGGACGCATGGTAAGCGAATTGAATGACGATGTGTTGTCGATCACCTCCATGACGCGGTCGAAGTCGAGGGTCGGGTCGGCCTGAAGCCACAGGCCGATGGTGCCGGTGACGTAAGGGCACGACATCGACGTGCCCTGCATGGCGCCCCAGTAATCGGTGACTCCGTCACTGGTTACGGAAGCCGTCATTGTGTTGGTAGTCAGCTTATCATAGTAGCGGCTGTAGCTCGAGACAATAGCCGAGCCTGGGCCGCACACAAGGGGCAGCGCCTTGCCCTGATAGGTCGTGCCGTAGCTCGAGAAAGGAGCTATCGCGTCCATGCTGCCGTGGCCGTTATATGAATAGCTGTTGCCGTTCAGACAGCCCCAGCTGGTGCGCGAGGTGTACGCGCCCACCGATATCACGTTGTCGCCGCAGCATCCGTCGTTTACGGAATTGGCTGCCGATCCTTTGGTGAATGCCACCGGCGTGGAGGAGCCGGTGCTGTTGGTGAAGCCGACGCTTGAGCCATAGAGATAAAGTTTGGTTCCGCTTTCGCCCGTGACTTCAAGGATGAGCACACCGGCCGTATAGGTGGATAGACGCTGAGCCGACACCCGGCTGTAGACATTATAGCGGTTGTTGTCGGTGTCGACCGATGCCGTCATCTCGATCTCGCCGCTGAATTTCCGGCTGAACGACGAATTTCCGGCTGTGCTGACGGTGCCCGGAGCGCTCAGTTCGATGATGGTTTCAGCCGAAGAAACGTCGCCCGTGAAGACTTTCCAGGCGAATTTAACCGGCTTTGAGCTGTCGGTCCAGAGGTCGACAATACCGTTGGTGTATCCGGTCGTGTACATGCCGTTTTCGACATTGTTGTTTCTGGTCGACGACACCGGAATCGTGCGGAGGTAAGCCCCGTTGCCGGTCGCGGTGAGAGTTTTGGTGATCGATATCGGGGCATCGCCGTCGTTGCCGGACGACATGCAGATGATGGCCCGTTTGCCCAGACGCGACAGATATTGTGTATAGGCATCCGTGCCGTCGTGCGGTCCGTAGGTGTGTCCGAGCGAGAGGTTGACGACACATGGCTGACCGGTCGATTCGGCATAGTCGATGATGTTTTCAACACCTGTGAGTATGTTGGTCGGATAAAGCGCTCCTACAGCAAATGCCAGATCGGCGCCTGTCGACACTCCGTAAAAGGGTATCGGCTCGTTGTCGCGGATTGATGTGGATGTTGCCGTGGCCGATGACGAATATGCGAATTTGCCATTGCCCTTGTAACCGCCGCCTATTATGCCGGCGACGTGGGTGGCATGCGTTGCCTCCGGGTCGTCAGTGGTGAACTGCCTTATGGTCTGGTCGGTATATTCGGTCGACACACCGCTGTTGGATGTCATGTGCCACAGACGCTTGATGCGCGAGCTTCCGTCTTCGTTCCTGAAGTTGATGTGGTTGGCCTCAAGACCGGTGTCCATCATGCCGCAGACCACGCCGGTGCCGTCAAACGACAGCGTATTTCCGTCGTAGGTGAAGCCGCTCTGGACAGCTGTGACATTGCCCGACGGACGGGCGAAGTTCATCATCGGCTGCATGAGATCGCCGAAACTGATTTTCCTCACCTGCGGCAAAGCGGCGATTTTTTCCGCCGTCAGCAACGGGCACGACACTATCGCCATCCCGTCGGTTTCGCTCAGCACTCTCACGTCAAGGCCTTCGAGATCCTTCGCGGAGCCACCCTCCCTGAAGCTCACGATCACCGACACACTTGGCTCGGCCTGCGACCCGGCATCGTAGGGAGAAAACGTCTGCTCGCTTCCGGGCAGCTGCGGCGCGTAAAGTTTCTTGCCTGATTTGAAATTCATGATCATGAGGCGTCCGGCAGGATTGATCTTCGATATCGCCGCATCGTTCAGTCCTGCGGTCTGTGCCTGACATATCGGTGTGGATGCGCACAGTGCCAGAATGATAGGTAACAGTAATTTCATATTGGTGTTTGGTTTGATATTGATTCATACGAGATAAAATATGACACCCGGCAGATTCCCTGCAAGTGTCATATTTTTATCAGTGCCAGTCCGGCGCCGGTCGAACGATGCCGGACTGACAATTAATTGTCGTAGGGTCAGCGTTTCAACGTGATGCCGCGCCAGCCGCCCCAGTAACCTGCGATCTGGTTAAGAGCCGGATAAGGCATTACGCCGAGGCGCCACATTTGAGTCATATCGGTCATTTCGAGAGTTTCCGAGCCGTCTGCGCCAAGCGTGTATGTCATCGGGATATCACTGCCGAATCCTTCGCCGTTGCCTTCGACACCCGCTACGATACACGAGCCGAGACCGGTGAAATTGATAAGGCCGTCGGTAGCGAACGTCGCAACCTGGATCGAAACTGTCGGGGTGCCCGTTTCTTCATTATATTCGAAATTCAGCGGGAGGAAAATGTAACTCAATCCGCGCAGACCGTAAGCATAAAGCTCGTGGCCGTAATATTCACTGTCGGCGTCGGGACCTGAAATCGTCAGTGTGTATTCAGCGTCGATTCCCTGATTAAGCGGAGTGCCGCTGAATTTCCATTTGCCGAACATCGCGGTGAAAGGATCGTCGACATTGGCGATTGTCACTTGGCAATCGGCATTGGCCACCGAGGCGCCTTCGACTTTGACGATTGAAAGCTCGAACACACGGTCATCGTTCAGTTCACCCTGAACCCATACAGGCATCACTTCGAAATAGCCGGTAGTTTCGCCCGCAGGGATGTTGACGGTATAAGATGTGAATATATAGTGATCTTTTTCGATTGCCGGCTCAAGGCCTTCGGGCACTTGTGTCAGCTGCTTCGACTGCACCGTTACGGTGACTTTGCCGTTGGCCTGACCTGAAACGGTCACCGGAATCTGAAACGGCATCTCGTTTTCATTGGCAGTAAATTCCGTGGGCAGACTCACTGTCACGCCGGCGGCACTGTTGACGCCTCCGAGAAACGTCGGATAGTCCTCGGCCGAGTCATTGTCGCAGGATGTCAGCGTTGCTACTGCAAGAGCGACTGCGAATATATTTTTCAATTTCATAATTATATCTTTATTTATGAATGTCGATACTGGTTAATTAATAGCGCGGATTCTGCTGACCGGCAAGCTGCGGGTTGGTCTGCATCTCGCGGGTCGGGATCGGCCAGATCAGGCGGTAGTCGCCGGCCTGATACGACACGTTGTTGGTCTTGTTGAGCACAACTTCCATGATATCGGCGAGAGGAGCAAGCGATGTGCCCGCGAAATTCTCGAATCCTGCCTCACGGGTGAAGCCGTTGCCCCAGCGACGGATGTCGCTCAGACGGAAACCTTCGCCGATCAGCTCTTTGCCACGCTCGGCACGGATTGCGTTTATGAGGGCGTTGCCGCTGTAAGTGACCGCCTCATAGCCCTGGATACGTTTGCCGCGCAGATCATTGAGATATGAGTTGGCTTTGGTCTCGTTTTTCTGTGTGCCCGGCATGGCGGCTGCCTCGGCTGCCACGAGATACATTTCCGAAAGACGGAAAAGCTTGGCTTTCTGGAGGCATGAGTTGACACCGGTATTGGTGTCGAGGGCAGGATTGCCTGGGAATTTGGTGAAGGCGAACGCATAATAATTGTTTCCGCCTACGACCATATCATACAGTTCGAAGAATGTGTCGAAACGGCAGTCACCGTCGTCATACGACATCAGCACGTCGAATGTCGGAATATAGTCGGATGTTTCCTTCTTGTTGTTGGTGTAATATGCCGTGCCGACATCCACGCCGCCTTCGCCGCGCTGAGCCGAGCCGACAAGGATGAGTTCGGAACTTTCGTCGTTGACCCACATGTCAGCGTAAGCGTCAATGTCGCAAAGTTCGTAGTTGCCGCTGTTGATGACCAGTTCGGCCTTGTCAAGAGCGGTGGCATAGTCTTCGGTCAGCAATGCAAAACGTGCCTGAAGTGCTGCGATGGCATATGAACTGACATAGATGGCGTTGGGGTTGCAGTTGGCTGCGGAAACATTTGTTTCATATTCCTTCATCAGATCATAGGCATCTTTGAGCTGTCCGTTGATATAAGTGACGGTTTCGCGGATGGTACTGCGGCCCACGTAGGTCGAGCGGTCGCCTGAAGGATTGTAAGTCAGTTCGATAGGCAGGCCTTTGGCGGGAGCGTCGAGATCAGATTCCTTATAGTCGACATATTTGTCGAACAGATACCAGTAGGCGTAGGCGCGGGCAAACATTGCCGTGGCCTTGTAGTATTTGATCCGGGCCTTGTCGGTGTCGGAGATCGCGGGATTCTCAAGAAGCGCGTCAGCTTTCGGAACGAAATAGTTGGCGGCCTTGACCTGGATATAGAGGTTGTAGAACAGGTTGGTCAGATCCTGATCGGAGGCGGTGAACGTTCCGTCCGACATCAGGCCGTGACGGTTGCCGTTGTCGACAAGTCCGACAAACTGATCCATCTGGATGTCCTGATTGTTGAGCCACGTGCCGCTTCCTTTTGCGCGGAGATAGGTGTAGATGCCGTTGACAAACGAATGGCAGTCGTCGACAGACTCAATGGCATTGCCCTGATCTATGATACCATAGTTGGTGGTGTCCATGTCGCACGAAGTGGTGAGCATCGTGGCGGACACTGCTAAACCTAATATTATTTTTTTCATTTTCATTGTTTGCTTTTTCAAGAGGTTAAACAAATAGATTAGAAGCTAACCTCGATACCGAATTCATACTGACGTGTATTCGGGTACTGGAACTGAACCATGTTGCTCTGCACTTCGGGATCATAGCCGGAGAAGTTGGTGATTGTCCAGAGGTTGCGGCCGGTGAAGTGGAGCTGCAGACCCTTCAGACCCCATTTGTTGACGAGAGCCGTCGGGAAGTCGTAGGCTACGGTAAGGTTTTTCAGACGGGTGAACGATGCGTCTTCAAGCCAGCTTGTGTCTTCGCCTAAGTGGAGTGATTCACCGTAGGCGGGGACATCGGTGACCTGACCGGGGGTAGTCCACATGTTGAGGGCGTCAACCGTCTGGTTGTAGGCTGCGAATTCGGTCGGGTTGGTGATGAAGTAGCGG
>OHEJ01000318.1_pt1 | contig 19916 bp, 20 predicted proteins | sample 1567261 | NCBI WGS metagenome assembly OHEJ01 (sample SAMEA3879550, study PRJEB24766) | human gut metagenome | biome: human-associated habitat; feature: feces | place: USA | collected 1985/1987 | reverse complement strand
AAATTATTATAACATATCCGCCGGAAGAAAAAATAGAGGAGAATGGCACGTTATCTGTAAAATTTATGCAATATTTTTATTCTGATGCACGATGGAATGCAGATATGTGCAAAATGGGGTATTGTTATTGCGGGGAAGCTCATGCTATAATGATTTCACTGGGCTAAAGCGACTGCTTCCTATTAAAAGACGAGAGGAAAGACAAATGCAGATAGACAAAAATATGATAAAAGCAGTTATTTTTGACATGGACGGCGTTCTTTTCGATACTGAGAGGCTTTGCAAGGATGCCTGGGCAGCCGCGGCAGAGGAAGCCGGACTGGTAAACGGACCGGAGGATGAGAAGAAGCTTTACGATGCGGTCAACCATTGCATCGGTCTCAACGGCACGGACACGAAAGAATACCTTTGCAGTGTGTACGGCAGCAGTTTTTCCTACGAAGAGCTTCACGGACTTTGCAGCCGCAATATGTCACAGATGATAGAAAGGGACGGTCTTCCCATGAAAGTGGGAGTCCGGGAGCTTTTATCCTATTTAAAAGAAGCCGGTTATAAAATCGGGCTGGCGTCCTCAAGCCGGAGGGAAAGCATTGAGAGCCATTTAAGCAGAGCCGGAATTTCCGCCTATTTTGAGAGTATTATCAGCGGAGACATGGTGGAGCACAGTAAACCCGAGCCGGATATTTACCGGATTGCCTGTGCATCACTTTCGGTGGAGCCGGAAAATGCCATTGCCATTGAGGACTCTCCCAACGGACTTAAATCCGCATACCGGGCAGGTATGTACCCGGTTATGGTGCCGGATATGATTGCACCTACAGAGGAAACCGATAAACTTATCGGCGGCAGAAAATTTGACAGTCTTATTCAGGTAAGAGACTGGATGAAGGAGTAAAGATTGGCGACATTAGGAATCCCGCAGAATACCATTGCGGTCTTGCAGAAATATAATTTTACATTTCAGAAAAAATACGGTCAGAACTTTCTGATTGACTCCCATGTGCTGGAGAAAATCATGGATGCGGCGGAAATCGGCAAGGATGACTGCGTGGTGGAAATCGGTCCCGGCATCGGCACCATGACACAGTATCTGGCAGAGCGTGCCGGAGAAGTGGTAGCCGTGGAGATTGATAAAAACCTCATTCCCATTCTGACGGAGACTCTGGCGGACTACAAAAATGTGTCCATTATCAACGAGGATATCCTGAAGGTGGATTTAAACCGTATTGTAGAGGAAAAAAACGGAGGCAGGCCGGTCAAAATCGTGGCAAACCTTCCCTATTACATAACGACTCCCATTATCATGGGACTTTTTGAAAATCATGTACCGGTGAAAAGCATTACGGTTATGGTGCAGAAGGAAGTGGCGGACCGCATGCAGGTAGGTCCCGGCACAAAGGATTACGGCGCCCTGTCTTTAGCGGTGCAGTATTATGCCAAGCCGGAAATTGTGGCAATCGTGCCGCCCAATTGTTTTATCCCGAGGCCCAATGTGGCAAGTGCGGTTATCCGTCTTACCTGCCATGAAAAAAAGCCGGTGGAAGTGAAGAATGAGAAAGGCATGTTTGCTCTTATCCGGGCTTCCTTCAACCAGCGGAGAAAAACGCTGGCAAACAGTCTTTCCAATGCGCAGAACCTTTCTCTCACGAGGGAACAGGTGACGGAGGCGCTTGAAAGCATGCAGCTTTCTCCCACAATCCGCGGAGAAGCCCTTACTTTGGAACAATTTGCTGCTCTGGCAGATATATTGTTATAGAAACTTTTAATTACTTTTCTATTTTGAAAAAATGAAAGGCGGAGGAGATATGTTTTGTAGAAAATGTGGTAAAGAAATCAACAATACTTCCAGGTTCTGTCCTTTTTGCGGTACGCCGGTTGTGATGCCGGCAGCTCCGGTTCCCGTTACAGATCCTGAGCCCGCAGCGCCTGCATCTGCAACGGTTGAAGCACCTGCTGCGGCAGAAGCGGCAGCACCCGTTATGGAAGCGCCCGCAGCGGAAGCAGCACCTGCAGCGGAGACACCTGCGGAAGCAGCGCCGGAAACGCCCGTGGCAGAAGCACCTGCAGAAGCAGCGCCGGAAGCACCTGCGGCAGAAGCACCCGCAGAAGCAGCGCCGGAAACGCCCGCGGCAGAGGCACCCGCAGAAGCAGCGCCGGAAGCACCTGCGGCAGAAGCAAACACAGCAGCACCTGCACCGGAAGCCGTTCCGACAATGGCAGCACCGGCAACACCCGTACAGCCTGCACCGGCACAGCCGACGATGAACCAGGCACCCGTACAGCCTGCACCGGCGCAGCCGATGATGAACCAGGCACCCGTACAGCCCACACCGGCACAGCCGACGATGAATCAGGCGCCCGTGCAGCCCGCACCGGCACAGCCCATGGGCGGTCAGCCTTATTCGCAACCCGGCGCACCGGTTCCCCCTGCTTATTCTCCGATTCCCGCAGATAAGCCGGAAAAGAAGAAAAAAGGAAAAGCAGGCGTGGTAATTGCCATTATCCTGATTGTGTTACTGTTAGCCGGAGGCGCAGCAGCCGCTTACTTCTTTATCTTTGCTTCTCCTGCAAAGAAGATCAGCAAAGCCATTGAAGCCGGCAATATGGAAACCGTTACAGAACTGTACGAAAAGGTGAACAGTGAGAAGGACAAAGACCAGATTAAGAGTGAGCTGCTTACTTATGTGCAGTCACTGGAAGACAATTATCTGGCGGAAGAAATTACCTACGAAGACGCTATCCGAACCATGGAAGACCTTCGTGATGTTGTTTTCACAGACGGTGAGATAGAAGACATTATGCATATGGTAAGCAAAATCCATGACTCCCGTGAAAACTTTGCCAAGGCAGAAAAACTGGCAGCGACCGGTACCTGGAAGGATTATTACGATGCAATCGGTTGCTATGAAAAAGTAGTTTCCGATGATACCCTGTATTATGACAAAGCACAGGATGCGATTGCAAACTGCAAGACAGAATGCATCAGCGCTGCGGAAGCAGAGGCGGACGGCTACATAGCAGACGGTGATTATGATGCGGCGGTAAGCTTTTTAGAGGATGCTTACTATGACACCGGATACAATGAACTGTATGATAAAATGGATCAGGTGAAAGCCGATATGAAGGATGCTCTGCTGGAAAAGGCAATCGAGAATGCCAAGGCAGAAGTAGCGGCAGGCAATTACACCGAAGCAAGAAATATTATTAACAACGCAAAAGAAGACTACGGTTATGATTCCCGTTTTGATGACATTCTTGCCGGCATTCCGGTAGATACCTCACTGGTAGGTAAATGGAAGCTGGAATATGACATGAATGACATAATTGCATCAACCGTCGGCGAAGACATGGATAATTTTGACAGTGAGTTCTATGTAACCTTTGTATTTGAGTTTACAGAGGACGGCATCTGCAGATTGTCTTTGGATGAAGACAGCTTTGTAAAGAGCTTTGACTCCTGGAAGGATGACCTTTTAGACTATCTGATTGACATGGCACTGGAGGAATACATTTCCGACGGAAGCATGACAAAAAAAGAGTTTGAAAAAGCATTTAAGTCTACCTACGGCATGACACTCAAAGAGTACTTCTCCGAAATGCTGGATGAAGAACTGGATGTTTCCGAACTCTTGGATGAAACTGAAATCGTGGATAAGTATGTACACAAAGGTGACAAACTGTATCTGGTTGATGATACGGATACAGAGGATTATTATGAAAACTTCTATATTGAAGGGGATACCCTGGTATTGGGTGGTGACGGAAGCTTAAGTGAAGCAGAAATCCTTCCCGGTTTAAGTTATCCTCTGCAGCTTACCAAAGTAGTAGATTAACAGGATGCCAAATAAATGAAAAGAAACGGCCGGATGCGGCCGAATGAAAGGAAAACCATGAAAAAATTAACCAGAATTGCAGCAGTATTAATGATTCTTGTCATGACATTTGCCCTTGTAGGATGCGGAGATGATTCTAAGGCTCTCATCGGAAAATGGGGTATGAAGTATGATATGCATGACGCAGTTTTAGAGCAGATGGGCGATGAATTCGCTGATTTCAAGAGCTCTCTCGAAGTAACCATTTTCTTTGAATTCAAGGAAGACGGCACCATGGAAATGAGTGTTGACAATGACGAGTTCGCAGCTAACTATGCTAACTGGCTGGATGATTTCTCTGACTATGCCGCAAATTACATTTATGACAGCAATCCCGATTACAGCAAAGAGGATATCGATGCTGTATATTCTCCCAATGTAAAGGAATACATCAAGAGCATGATGGAAGAATCCGTAAAGCCGGAGGATGTTACCGCAGATATGCACCAGGAAGGTGTATGGGAAGCTAAAAAAGGCAAAATCTTCATCTCTGACGGAGACACTGTTGACCAGACTTCTTATGATTTGTATACCATTTCCGGAGATACCCTGACTTTTGAGTTACCCGAAGGGGCTGAGGCCGACGGTGAAAATGTACTTCCCGGCATGGAATACCCTCTTGTATTCACCAAAGTAAAATAATCTAAAAATATATAGAAACGACATCTTGTAATCTGATATCGGGGAAACGTACAACATCTTGCATTTTTTGTGTACTTTCCTCGATATTTTTTTGACATTGCATGGTCATTTATGATAAACTGAAAAAGTATAAAAAGTGGTGTGTGTCACCACTTTTTGTATGATTTTCTGCTGTTTTTTTATCATTGTGCGAGGTAAAATGTAAGAAAATCTTCTTTCTTACATTTTTCTCATTATATATTGTCATCCACATATCATTCCTGTATACTTAAATTATTACATAATACAAGGAGGATATATGAGCGAATTACCCGGTGTATATACCACCAGACTAAAAGACGGAACAGCAAGTTACCGCGCAGGAATAACAGTTAAATCAAAGCATATAAGTCTCGGAAGTTTTGATAATCCGGATGACGCTTCAGGTGCATATAGGGATGCTTTGTATACCCTTAAAAGCGACTGCACCATTGAGGATTACGAAAAAATATCCACCCATCTTCCTTTTAAAAAATATGTCATCCTTATTAATCTCAGGGACAACGGCATATATTTTAATACGCCGATTTATATGTACAAAAAATATTTCCTGTATTATGTGGACAGAAAGACAATCCTTACTTTTGACGTTGATGACCTTTTTTATTTTTCGGATAAATCAATTATGAAGCGGGGCAACCATCTTTTTGTTGCGGAATACGGGATGCAGACCAATATTTTAAGCCGTTACGGAATAAGGGATCATGCCGTTCCCGGACGGGATTACTATTTTTCCAACGGCAATCCCTACGATTTCAGATATGGCAACGTCAACATTGTGAATAGATATTACGGTGTCCAAAAGATAACCAAAAAAGGACAGCCCCGTTATAAAACGGTTATACATATTAAAGGCAACTTTGTTGTGGGAACATATAAGACGGAGGAAGAAGCTGCCATCGCCTACAATAAAGCAGTCCATTGTCTTAAGAAAAACGGATGCAAAAAAAACTTCCCGGAAAATTATCCGGAAAGTCTCTCTGCTATCTCCTATGCGTCCATATATCATTCAGTCAAAATTTCTGATAAAATACGAACTTATAAATTCTTATAGATTTCCGGTCTGAAGTCATTTCTTACCGGAAATTTTTTTCTGTATTCATACTCTTCCTCTTTATTAATATCGGCAATGATTATGTCCTCTTTTTCTCCTGCCATTGAAATCACATCACCCTTAGGTGATACCGCCATGGAGTGTCCCATGTAATAAGTAGAAACATCTTCACCTGCTCTGTTAATTCCCGCAATATAAGTCTGGTTCTCAATGGCTCTCGCTTTTAAAAGCACCTGCCAGTGCCCATCCCTTGGTCCGCTGAAATTAGCTGCAACCGTAATCAGGTCAGCTTTCTTTGAGGCTTTGATAAAAAGCTCCGGAAACCGCAAATCATAGCATATTAACGGGCATACCGTAATATCATCAATCTGACAGAAGGAAAGGCTGCTGCCCTTTTCATAGACCCTGTCTTCTCCTGCATAAGTAAACGGATGAATCTTGTCATAGCTGCATATTATTTTTCCAAGATTATCAATAATAACATAAGTGTTATAATATCCGCTATTTTTGCGACTTATATAACCATAACCGATATAAATATTATATTTTGAGGCGAGTTTTGCCATTACGGAATACGTCCGTCCTTTTTCATCTTCATAAAAGCACTCCGGCTTCATGGTAAAACCTGTCATGCTCATTTCAGGAAAAAGGGCAAGTCTGACCTTACTGTCAGACACTGCTTTTATATATTTTTCCGCTGCATTGAGGTTACGTTCTTTATCCTCAAAAAAAATATCTGTCTGACATATTCCTATTCTCATGGCCGTCTCCTTTATTTATTGTTGATGTAATTAATAAGTCCTTCTGCCGCAATTATTTTCTGCATAAAAGGAGGGAACGCCTGACCTTTAAATTCAGTGCCCTTTGTTCTGTTGTAGATGATACCGCTGTCAAAATCCACTTCTACATCATCACCGTTTTCGATTCCCTTTGACGCCTCAGGACATTCAATAATAGGAAGTCCGATATTAATTGCATTTCTATAAAAAATTCTTGCAAATGTCTCTGCAATTACGCAGCTTACGCCTGCTGCCTTAATGGCTATAGGTGCATGTTCCCTCGAAGAACCGCATCCGAAGTTCTTATCTGCAACAATGATGTCACCTTTTTTTACATTCTTAACAAAGTCCTTATCAATATCTTCCATACAGTGTGTTGCAAGTTCCGCAGGGTCTGATGAATTAAGATATCTTGCAGGAATTATTACGTCCGTATCTACGTTGTCGCCATATTTAAATACTGTTCCATGTGCTTTCATTTTACATTACCTCCTCAGGTGATGAAATCTTACCCGTAATTGCCGAAGCTGCCGCAACCGCCGGGCTTGCAAGGTATACTTCTGATTCAACGTGTCCCATTCGTCCTACAAAGTTACGGTTAGTAGTTGATATACAACGTTCTCCCTTTGCAAGGATTCCCATGTAACCGCCAAGACATGGACCGCATGTAGGAGTGCTCACAACTGCTCCTGCCTCAATAAATGTCTTAATAAGGCCTTCTTCGATAGCCTGAAGATAAATCTTCTGTGTTGCAGGAATTATAATTGTCCTGATTCCTTTTTTAACCTTATGTCCTTTAAGGATCTCTGCTGCAATTCTAAGGTCGTCAAGTCTTCCGTTAGTACATGAACCGATTACTACCTGGTCGATTGCTATGTCAAAACCTTCGTCAATGGTATGTGTATTCTCAGGAAGATGTGGAAAAGCAACTGTTGGCTTTAATGCTGAAAGGTCGATTACATATTCTGCATCATACTCTGCATCTTCATCTGCTTCATATACAGTGTATTCTTTTGTGGAATGTTCTTTCATGTACTCGATTGTAAGGTCATCCACAGGGAAAATACCATTCTTTCCGCCGGCCTCAATTGCCATGTTGGCGATTGTAAATCTGTCATCCATAGAAAGGTATTTTATTCCGTCGCCTACAAATTCCATTGATTTGTATAAAGCACCGTCTACGCCGATCATTCCGATTATGTGAAGAATAATGTCTTTACCGCTTATCCACTTGGCAGGTTTGCCTGTAAGTACGAATTTAATTGCTGAAGGAACTTTGAACCATGCAAGTCCCGTAGCCATTCCGGCTGCCATATCAGTTGAACCTACACCTGTCGAAAATGCACCGAGTGCTCCGTATGTGCAAGTGTGTGAATCCGCACCGATAATAACGTTACCTGCTACCGTAAGTCCTTTTTCAGGTAAAAGAGCATGTTCGATACCCATTTCACCAACTTCAAAATAGTTGGTAATGTCGTGCTTTTTTGCAAAATTTCTTACACACATACAATGTTCTGCCGATTTAATATCCTTGTTAGGGACAAAATGGTCAGGAACGAGTGCGATTTTATCTTTGTCAAATACTGTTTTGGTATTCATCTTCTCCATCTCATGGATTGCCACAGGTGAAGTGATGTCATTACCAAGTACAAGGTCTAACTTAGCTTCTATAAGCTGACCTGCCGATACTTCAGGAAGACCTGCATGAGCTGCAAGAATCTTCTGTGTCATTGTCATTCCCATAATAAAAATCTCCTTTTTTTATTCTGGTTGTATTTTAGCATATTTTTTATTATAATAAAAATACATATTATATATATTTATTATAACGTGAGGTTATATAATGAACAATAATTTATCTTTATACAATATATTTCTTGCCGTTGCCGAAGCCGGAAGCACCCTTGGCGCAGCTAAGACTCTCTTTATAAGCCAGCCTGCCGTTAGTAAAGCAATTTCCAAATTGGAGGCTTCCCTTGAAGTCAGTCTTTTTGTAAGAAGCAAAAAAGGTGTCCGACTTACAGATGACGGACTTATTCTTTATGACCGTATAAAAAATGCTTTTGAATATATCGATGAGGGCGAGTCGGTTATCAGAGAGCGTAACAGCCTTGGCACGGGACATATTAAAATCGGTGTCAGCAGTACCTTATGCAAATATATACTTCTGCCCTATCTTTCCCTATACACCAAGGACCATCCTCACATACGTATTTCGATTGAATGTCATTCTTCAAGGGAAACCGCAGATATTCTCCAACAGAACCACGTTGACCTCGGTCTGATTGCCAAGCCTGATAATTCAACCCTTTCCTGCTTAAGTCTTGGATATATGCACGATACCTTTGTTGCCACCAGGGAATATCTCTCCAATATGGCAAAAAGAAATGATGCCAACCTTATGATGCTTAATAAGGAAAATCTTACCAGGCAGTATGTGGACAGGTATATTCCCGCCAGATTTTATGAAAAATTCAATCTTATGGAAACCGACAATATGGAACTTCTTATAGAATTTGCCAAAACAGGCATCGGTATCGGCTGTGTCATCAAGGAATTTGTTAAAAACGAACTGGATAACGGACTGTTAGTGGAATACAATACAGGTCTCCCCGAAATAGAAAAACGTGAGGTGTGCTTCGCCTATTCCTATAGGCGCATGCCCAATCCTCACGTTATGGATTTTCTCGATTATGTGAATGAGAAAAAATCCGATAAGAAATTTAACGTATTGGTGTAGATTAGTTCAAATACAAAATGCAGCATATAGAGGAACAATCTTCTTATTATCCTCAAATCCAAAGTTTTTGGAAGATAGTTTAATGGCATAATCAGGTTTGTAAGTGTCCATATATACTTTTAAGCTCTTAGCTCTGGTATTGTCAGCAGATTTTACTTCAATAGGTATAAGTCTGCCATCCCTCTGAATAATAAAATCAATTTCAGCCCCACGCTCCGACTCCCAATAGTAAGTATTGTAGCCATTAATTGTAAGCTGCACATTAACATAGTTTTCAGCCATACCGCCCTTAAAATCATTGATTTCCTCAACCATATAAAGAATATCATTCGCTGCTAAATCTTTTTTTGCACAAAGCAAACCTAAATCCGATACATAAATCTTAAATGCATCAATATTGCGGTAATTTTCCAAAGGTTTTTTAACCTGCTCAACCTTGTAAACCTGCGATGCAATTCCTGACAAGCAAAGCCATTCAATGGCATTTTCAAATTCAGAAGCCCTTCCGCCTTTCTTAATCAGTTTATATTGGAAACGGGTATTCTTTTTTGATAGCTGGACAGTAATGTTATCATAGGCAAGTCTGGTTTTTTTGATTTCATTAAGGTTGTTGTACTTACTCATATCATTAAGGTAACTTGCAAGTATCGTATCCTGGGTATGACGTACAAGGATATAATCTTTTGTTTCGGCAAATTGCATCACACACTCCGGCATACCACCTACTACGAGATACTGGCGGTAGAGCTGCATTGCGGCATCATGCAAAGCTGACGGCAATGGTGTATCTGTGTTGAAACACTTTTTTATCTGTTCTGTTAAATCTTTTTCACCGAGTGCCAGCATAAATTCTTCCATATCCATAGGATAAAGTGTTTTCATATCAACCTTTCCTACAGGGAAAGAGAATTTAGTCCTATTAACAGCAACTCCCAACAGACTTCCCGCAACAATTATATGATAATCAGGAGCATCTTCGCAAAAATATTTGAGTGAAGTCAATGCTCTTTCGCAAAGCTGCACTTCGTCAAATACTATCAGTGTCTTTTCTTTTACAATAGTCTGCCCTGCAATATGTGACAAAATTGGTATCAGATAATCAGGGCTGATATTTTCCTCAAAGGTATCACCAAGCTTCGGATTGGTCTCAAAATTGAAATATGCCACATTTTCATAATCAGTACGTCCGAACTCCAGAATGGAATATGTCTTTCCTACCTGTCTTGCTCCCTGTAAAATAAGAGGCTTACGATGTTCGCTTTCTTTCCATTCTTTCAAAAATCCCATAATTTTCCTATACATAATCCACCCTCCTTAAAGGTACTAAGTATAGTATGGCAGATATTCATGTAAAAATCAACGTGTTTTTGTTATTTTTTTACATTATATAACACGAATATTTTTTCAAAAATTACAAAAAAAGACAGCTCCCTAATCAGGGAACTGCCTGTGTCAATCTTTTATTATATTTCCAAGAATTAGTTATTAACTAACTTATCTTCTTCGTTATTCCAGCTGTAAAGTTTACGAACTTCTTCGCCAACCTTCTCTGATGGATGTTCAGCAGCAAGCTTTCTCATAGCCTTGAAGTGAACCTGACGTCCTGCTGGAGACATATCTAATAAGAATTCCTTAGCAAATGTTCCGTCCTGGATATCTGAAAGAATCTTCTTCATAGCCTTCTTAGTATCTTCTGTAACGATCTTAGGACCTGTTACATAATCGCCGTATTCAGCAGTATTGGAAATTGAATATCTCATTCCTGCAAAACCTGACTGGTAAATTAAGTCAACGATAAGCTTCATTTCATGGATACATTCAAAGTAAGCATTTCTTGGATCATATCCTGCTTCGCAAAGTGTTTCAAAACCTGCCTGCATTAATGCACAAACACCACCGCAAAGAACTGCCTGCTCACCAAAAAGGTCTGTTTCTGTTTCTGTTCTGAATGTTGTCTCAAGAACACCTGCTCTTGCTCCGCCGATTGCTAAAGCGTAAGCTAATGCGATATCAAGTGCCTTACCTGTTGCGTTCTGTTCAACAGCTACTAAACAAGGAACACCCTTACCTGCAAGGTATTCTGAACGTACTGTATGTCCTGGTCCCTTAGGAGCTATCATAGTAACATCAACGTCTGCCGGTGGCTTAATACATCCAAAGTGGATATTGAAACCATGAGCAAACATGAGCATGTTGCCCGGTTCAAGGTTAGGCTCGATGTCTTTCTTGTACATATCTGCCTGTAATTCATCATTAATAAGAATCATGATGATGTCTGCTCTCTTTGCAGCTTCTGCTGCTGTATATACTTCAAAGCCCTGTTTCTCAGCCTTTGCCCATGACTTACTGCCTTTGTAAAGACCGATAATAACGTTACATCCTGATTCCTTCGCATTCAATGCGTGAGCATGTCCCTGGCTGCCATAGCCGATAACTGCAATTGTCTTACCATCTAATGCTGATAAGTTACAGTCTTCCTGATAAAAAATCTTTGCTTCTGACATTTTAAAAAATTCCTCCTGTTATAACTTAAGTTAAGTATTTCATCTGGGGTATCCCAGCTAAAACCATATTACTGATTTCTCTTATTGCCTCTTCTAAGGCCTGTAAGACCGGTTCTTGCAATCTCAAGAATCTGATATCCTACTAAAAGTTCAAGGAACGCATCTATCTTGGACTTATCACCTGTCAGTTCAAGCACCATAGAATCCATAGACACATCAATTACCTTAGCTCTGAAAATATCTGCAACAGATACAATTTCCGGACGCTGAATCTCGTTAACGGCAACTCTGACAAGAATAAGTTCCCTGCATACCGAATCCTCACGCTTAAGTTCCTTGATGTCAATAACATCCTCAAGCTTTGAAAGCTGCTTGATAACCTGCTCATGCACATTCTCATCGCCTTCAACAACAACTGTGATTCTTGATATATTCTTATCGCCTGTCACACCTGCTGTAATGCTGTCAATATTGTATCCTCTTCTGGTAAACAAACCTGAAATCCTGCTTGTTACACCCGCTTCATTATTAACTAATAAGGATAAAACCATCTGTCTCATTATTGTTCTACCTCATACATAATATTAGGCAACCGCCCATCTGTTATATTTTAGCACAATTAATATTCTTGTCAATCAGTTTAGATTAACCATATACTTTTTTCAGCCTGTCATATTCTATATTAATTGCATGAATTACTGAATCGTCGCCGTCCTGATTATCAGGATGAAATATTTTCATCAGTTCCCTATAACGCTTCTTTAATGCGGTCTCGCTTCTCACTCCTTTAAAAAGAATATCCATACCGCTGTATGTGACCGTTGAAGTTCTCTTGTTTTTTCTGATTGTTTCAAAAGTACTTCGTTCTTCTGCCAGCTTATTTTTTTCAATGGCAAGATGTACATATTCTTCTTCAAGCGCCGCCAATTTCTTTTCAACAAGTTTAGTAGCTTCATCAAGCTGCACTATCTTCAATTTCGCAATGGATATTTTTTTATCCAACGTATCATGTTTTATTCTGAATTCATGCTCAAGTTTACGTCTTTCCTCAAATATACGTTCTTTTTCTTCTGCAAGCCGTACATTTTCCCTGAAAAACCATTCTTTTGTATCTGCAAGTTCTTTATCACCGGCTATTTCAAATTCCTTGTTAAGCACCTGTTATGACACCTCTACTTTTTGCTTTTTGTCTGAAAAGAGCAGCTTCAACAAAATCGGAGTTATCACCGAAGATACTATAATAAGTAAAATTACAGGTGCAAAATATTCCGGTTTAACAAGTCCTGAATCAAGTCCCTTCTGTGTGACAACAAGTGCAACTTCTCCTCTTGTCATCATACCGACTCCTGCAATTAATGACTCTTTCCATGTGTGTTTTGTAACTTTTGCCGCAAAACCGCAACCCACTATCTTACCTGCGATTGCAGCTACAATAAATAAGCCGCTGAAAGCAAGAAGACCAAAAGTCATACTCGATAAATCTGTCTTAAGTCCTATGCTCGCAAAAAACAACGGACCGAAAAACATATACGAACCGATATTGACACGCCTGTCAACATACTCAGAATCTTCAATATTACAAAGGATAACACCTGCTATAAAAGCACCTGTGATTTCGGCAACGCCAAATACTTTTTCCGCAACATAAGAAAGTGCAAAACAGAATACTATACTTAAAATGACAATTCTTCTTCTATGTGGCCATCTTTTATCAATCCATGAAAACAGTTTGTAAAGAAGGAAGCCAAAGCAACCTGATGCTACAAAGAATAATACTGTTTTAAGAATAACCATTCCTATTGGTTCATCTGAACCACCCGCTGCTCCAAGTACTATTGAAAGCACCATAATTCCGATTACATCATCCACAATTGCCGCACTGACAATTGTAGTTCCGAGCTCTGTATCAACTTTTCCCAGCTCCTTAAGTGTCTGCACCGTAATACTTACTGATGTTGCCGTCATTATTACACCGATAAATACTGCCTGGAAAAACTTGGCTGTCCCGATTGCTTCAACTCCATACCAGAAATATCCTATAATTGTACCAAAAATCAGAGGCATAAGTACACCCATAAATGCCATAAATACAGCTACAGGGCCTGTTTTTACAAGTGTCTTTAAATTAGTCTCAAGTCCTGCCGAGAACATAAGAAGTACAACTCCCACTTCAGCAAATATCTGAATATATGATGTATTGCTGGCCCATCCAAGTATCGGTCCTACAAGCAATCCTGCAAGTATCTGTCCCACAACCTGGGGAAGTTTAAGTTTACGTGCTACCAATCCAAAAAGCTCTGCTGCGGCAAGTATAATTGCCAGGTCCTTTAAATTTTCATACATAACTATCACCATTTCCTTTTTTCTAAATTATATTTTATCCCTAAAACCGTATAATGCAAGCATTTTTTTAATAAGTGGTTATATATGCGTCTTTATATCCAAGTGCTTTCATCTTTTCCATCATTATGACAGCATTAATATGGATGGTGTATGCGCCTACCTGCACTCTGTAATGCATTCCATATTTTTTGACTATTGCCTGATATCCTGATTTTCTCATATGTTCCACAAGACGTTTCGCATTATTCTCCGATAAAAAAGAACCTATCTGTACCCTCTCATACTTTTCCTCCCCTATAGGAAGACCGGTATTAAGGTATGGTTCAGGATCAATGAATCCAAAATAGTCTTTATTATGAAGATTTATATTTTCCAATGACCTGTTGTATTTTCTTATCTCAAAATGAAGATGTGCACCGTAACTTATTCCTGTGTTGCCCATATATCCTATAACAGTTCCCTGATTTATTTCCTGTCCCTCATTAACTGTGACATGTTCAAGATGTCCGTACAATGTGACAAGATTGCCTTTGTGAAGCACCATAACGTAATTACCGTATCCCATTCCTTCCTTATCCAGTATTTTGTTGGTTCCGTCAAGGTAATTAACAACCTTAATAACTTTTCCGGCAGTATGAACCGTTATTTTTTCCAATCTGTTCTCAAATCTTACAATATCTATACCCTTTGACCAGCCCCCATGTTTACCAAAAGACCATGTTATCTGATTATCACCTGATAATAAAACCCTGCTCATAATAATCCCCTTTTTACCTATATATTTATAATATTCCCTTATTGAGAAATTGATAAGACATAAAAAATAAGTCTTACCATAATAAAATTATTTATTATGGTAAGACCCACAAAACCTGTAAACAGGTGTTTCTTATAATTTAAATTAGAATTTACCGGCCTGTGCTGCTTCTTCGATAGAAACTGCAACTGCAACTGTCATACCAACCATTGGGTTGTTACCAGCACCAATAAGACCCATCATTTCTACATGGGCAGGAACTGATGATGAACCTGCGAACTGTGCATCTGAATGCATACGTCCGAGTGTATCTGTCATACCGTATGAAGCAGGACCTGCTGCCATATTATCAGGATGAAGTGTTCTACCTGTTCCACCGCCTGAAGCTACTGAGAAGTATTTCTTGCCTGCTTCAAGTCTTTCCTTCTTGTAAGTACCTGCAACAGGATGCTGGAATCTTGTAGGGTTAGTTGAGTTACCTGTGATAGATACGTCAACATTCTCTTTCCACATGATTGCAACACCTTCCGGAACTGAGTTAGCGCCGTAGCAGTTTACTTTGGAACGGAGTCCGTCTGAATATGCGATTCTTTCTACTTCTTTAACTGTATTTGTGTATGGATCGTACTCTGTCTCTACAAATGTAAATCCGTTAATTCTTGAAATAATCTTAGCTGCGTCTTTACCAAGTCCGTTAAGAATAACTCTTAAAGGTTTCTGACGTACTTTGTTAGCCTTTTCAGCAATACCGATAGCACCTTCAGCGGCTGCGAATGACTCATGACCTGCTAAGAATGCGAAACATTCTGTCTCTTCTTCAAGTAACATCTTACCAAGGTTACCGTGTCCAAGACCTACTTTACGTGTATCTGCAACTGAACCAGGAATACAGAATGACTGAAGTCCTTCTCCGATTGCTGCTGCTGCGTCAGCGGCTTTTCTGCAGCCTTTCTTAATTGCGATTGCTGCACCTACGATGTAAGCCCAACATGCATTTTCAAAACAAATTGGCTGAATCTTCTTGATCTGGTTATACACATCAAGTCCAGCATCCTTTGTAATCTTCTCTGCTTCTTCAATAGAAGAAATTCCATAGCTGTTTAAAGCTGCGTTAATCTGGTTAATTCTTCTTTCATATGATTCAAATAATGCCATCTGTCGTTACCTCCTATTCCTGTCTTGGGTCAATGATCTTAACTGCATCATCAACACGGCCATACTGACCCTTTGCTTTTTCCCAAGCTACGTTTGGTTCATCACCCTTCTTAACGAAATCTGTGAACTTACCAAGTGAAACGAACTGATAACCGATGATTTCATCATTAGCATCAAGAGCAATTCCAGTTACATAACCTTCTGCCATTTCAAGGTAACGAGGACCTTTCTCAAGTGTTCCGTACATTGTACCAACCTGTGAACGAAGTCCCTTTCCTAAATCTTCAAGACCTGCACCGATTGCAAGACCGTCTTCTGAGAATGCTGACTGTGTTCTTCCGTAGATAATCTGAAGAGCAAGTTCTCTCATTGCTGTATTAATTGCGTCACATACCAAGTCAGTGTTCATTGCTTCAAGAACAGTAAGACCCGGAAGAATCTCTGCTGCCATAGCTGCTGAATGTGTCATACCTGAGCATCCGATTGTCTCAACTAAAGCTTCCTGGATAACTCCGTTCTTTACGTTAAGAGAAAGCTTGCAGGCTCCCTGCTGTGGTGCACACCAGCCAATACCATGTGTAAAGCCTGAAATGTCTTTGATTTCCTTGTACTGAACCCAGTTACCTTCTGTAGGACAAGGTGCAGCGCCATGATGAACGCCCTGTGCTACTGGGCACATATTCTTGATTTCCTGTGTGTAAATCATTATGTAACTCCTTTCGAATTGTAAAAAATCACTTTGCGGAGCACTTTAGTATCTGCCATAATACAGCTCCACAATTAGTCTTATAATCTCATATTCAGACAAAAATTTCAAGTGTTATATTGTATATAATTTTATTCAGTTACTTCGATTTTACGAATTGCCTTTGTACGGATTTCTTCACAAATATCGTTAATAAACTGTTCCAGCGGCTTCTGTCCTTCGTCTCCTAAAAATCTGCTTCTAACGGAAACTGCTCCTGTTTCCTGCTCTTTTTCTCCAACTACAAGAATATATGGAACTCTTGCAAGTCTTGCATCACGAATCTTATAACCAAGCTTTTCAGCTCTGTGATCTGCCTCTACATATATCTTGTGTTCACGAATCTTTGCGGCAACAGAATCTGCATAATCTGCATACTTATCAGATATAGGAAGCACTCTTACCTGTTCAGGACAAAGCCATGTTGGGAACATTCCGGCATATTTTTCAATAAGCCATGCAAGTGTTCTTTCATAGCATCCCATACTTGTCCTGTGAATGATGTAAGGTCTTACTTTATCGCCCTTTTCATCTATATAATACATATCAAATTGTTCGGCAAGGAGAGCATCCCACTGGATTGTTATCATTGTGTCTTCTTTGCCATATACATTCTTGGCATTAATATCCACCTTAGGACCATAGAACGCAGCTTCACCGATATCTTCAACAAACGGAATTTTAAGTTCATTAAGAACATTCCTGATGTGCTGTTCTGTATCTTCCCATACTTCAGGCTTGCCAATGTACTTATTGCCAGGGTTCGCAGGGTCCCATCTTGAAAGGTGGTATGTTACATCTTCCTCAACTCCAAGTGTTCTTAAACAATACTGTGCAAGTGCGATACAATCCTTAAATTCCTTAACCATCTGGTCAGGTCTTACAATAAGATGTCCTTCTGAAATAGTGAACTGACGTACTCTTGTAAGTCCGTGCATCTCACCTGAATCTTCATTTCTGAAAAGTGTGGATGTCTCACCATATCTTAAAGGAAGATCTCTGTAGCTCTTCTGGCTTGCCTTATATACATAATACTGGAATGGGCATGTCATAGGTCTTAAAGCAAAAACTTCTTTGTCTTTTTCCTCATCACCCAGTACAAACATTCCGTCTTTGTAATGATCCCAATGTCCTGATATTTTGTATAAATCACTCTTTGCCATAAGAGGTGTCTTAGTTCTTACATATCCTCTTGAGTCTTCTTCGTCTTCAATCCATCTTTGAAGTGTACGGATGATTCTTTCACCCTTAGGCATTATAAGAGGAAGTCCCTGACCGATAACATCTACTGTTGTAAAAAGTTCCATCTCACGTCCCAGTTTATTGTGGTCACGTCTCTTAATATCTTCAAGGTGCTCAAGGTATGCTTTAAGGTCATCATTTTTGGTAAACGAAATACCATAAATTCTTGTAAGTACCTTATTGTTGCTGTTGCCTCTCCAATATGCTGCAGATGAAGCTGTCAGTTTCACTGCTTTAATTGCTTTGGTGCTCATAAGATGTGGTCCCGCACAAAGGTCAACAAAGTCGCCCTGACGGTAGAATGATATCACGGCATCTTCCGGAAGATCATTAATAAGTTCAACCTTATATGGTTCTCCTCTGTCTTCCATGAGCTTAATTGCTTCTTCTCTTGGGAGTTCAAATCTTTCAAGGGATGCTCCTTCTTTTATAATCTTCTTCATCTCTGCTTCAAGGTTATCAAGGGCTGCTCTGTCAAATGCAGGGCAGTCAAAGTCATAATAAAAGCCTTCGTCAATGGATGGTCCGATTGTAAGCTTTGCATCAGGGTAAAGTCTCTTAACAGCCTCTGCAAGTACATGGGAGGTTGTATGCCAGTATGCCTTTTTACCTGCTTCATCATTAAATGTAAGAATATTAAGGTTGCAATCTTCTGAAACAACTGTTCTTAAATCAACGACTTTACCGTCAATTTCTCCCGCACAGGCGTTTCTCGCAAGTCCTTCACTGATATCTTTCGCAATATCGATTACCGACATTGCTTCACTGTACTCTTTCTTAGAGCCATCTTTTAATGTTACTATCATTTCTATGCCTCTTCTTTCTCTTCTTCATCACCAAAATCATATGAAAAACACTGATTGTATTTCTTTACAGTATTTTTGCTGGTGGTTGTTTTTCCAATAAAAAATCCGATTATTATTCCGACAAAAGTACATACTGCGGCTGCAATGATTAACTCTTTGTTGGTTCTTGTCTGTTCTGCTTCGATAAGCTCTGCTACTTTTTTGGTTCCTTCTTTGATTTTGCTCATAAAAATTGCCTCCTTAGATACTAATATGTATAATGCGCTTTTTGTGCCTGTGTTATACAAAAAAACCCCTTGCTAAATGCAAGGGGCAATAATTATCGCGGTTCCACCCAAGGTTCGCCTTAACACAGGCATCTCTTATGATTATAACGGAATCACCGGGCAGGATTGGTGCCACTCCGAGGTAGTCTTCACATAACATCCGTAAAGCCTCACACCACCCGGCTTCTCTCTGACACTTCATATTATGCTACTCGTCTCATCAACGTTTTATCTATATGCGTTAATTATAAACATATAAAAAAAATTAGTCAATAAATTTTTCTAAAATCTCACCGGCTTTTGCAAGAAGTTCTTCCCTTGCCACAGGTTTAACAAGATACCCTGCCGGTTTCTTGTCCATACACTCTTTAATAAGGTGTTTGTTCGTAACTCCCGTAAGGAATATCACGGGTATTTTATCGCATCCATCCATACCTTTTATTATATCAAAAGTTGCCGGTCCGTCTAATCCCGGCATCTTATAATCAAGAATAATCAGGTCAGGTTTATGATTTTTCAAAAATTCAATTGCTATGCTCCCGCCTTTTGCGGAACATACCTTATAAACCGGTGCCAGATACATATTTAAAAGCTTTAACATCCTGCTGTCATCATCAACTACTAATATTGTCTTCATAATTTGCATATCCTACCTAATTCCACCTCAATAGTCAAAAAAATACGAATCTTCCATGTAGACAATACCACATATTGCCTGAAAATGGAATATCCGTATTTTGTTATGCTTGCCTCTGAAGAGAAGGAAGAGATCAGCATAAGGACAAACGGGAATAAACATACGAAGCTGAAAATCACTAATACAATATGGCAAATCGTCTGAAAAATCCGATCACTTTTATATGTAACATTCATTGCCTTTCCTCCTAAAATAACGCGCTCTCTTCACTGTATTTCCGGACAACCACATTGGCTATGATCACAAGAATACATCCGACTATTGACTGATAAATC
>OHEJ01000316.1_pt1 | contig 19943 bp, 15 predicted proteins | sample 1567261 | NCBI WGS metagenome assembly OHEJ01 (sample SAMEA3879550, study PRJEB24766) | human gut metagenome | biome: human-associated habitat; feature: feces | place: USA | collected 1985/1987 | reverse complement strand
CGACGACTGACAGCCCTGCCGTTAACATTTATTATTAAACAAGCTCTAACCCTTTTTTAAGGATCACGCATCATGATTCTTAAAAAAATTACGTACATTTGCGTCAGACTTAAAACTCAATTCCAAAACGTATATATTATGAAAATCGACGATTTCAACTTTGCCGGCAAAAAGGCAATCGTGCGCGTTGACTTCAATGTGCCCCTCGACGAAAACGGTAAAATCACCGACGACACCCGCATCCGCGGTGCCCTCCCCACCCTCAAGAAAATCCTCAACGACGGTGGCAGCCTTATCATCATGAGCCACATGGGCAAACCCAAAGGCAAAGTGAATCCCAAATTCTCTCTCGCTCAGATCAAAGACGACGTTGCCAAAGCTCTCGGCACCGACGTGAAATTCGCTCCCGACTGCGCTAACGCAGCTGAAGCAGCCAAAGATCTCAAACCCGGCGAAGTGCTCCTGCTTGAAAACCTCCGCTTCTATCCCGAAGAAGAAGGCAAACCCGTAGGCATCGAAAAAACAGATCCCGGCTACGATGCAGCCAAGAAAGAAATGAAAGAGCGTCAGAAAAAATTCGCTCAGACACTCGCAAGCTATGCCGACGTTTACGTCAACGACGCCTTCGGCACCGCACACCGCAAACATGCTTCCACTGCCGTGATCGCCGACTATTTCGACAAACAGGACAAGATGCTCGGCTACCTCATGGAAAAAGAGGTGAAAGCTGTCGACAACATCCTCAGCGACATCAAACGCCCCTTCACCGCAATCATGGGCGGCTCTAAGGTTTCCACCAAGATCGGCATCATCGAAAACCTCATGGACAAGGTCGACAACCTCATCCTCTGCGGCGGCATGACCTACACATTCGCCAAAGCGATGGGTGGCAAGATCGGCGATTCGCTCTGCGAACCCGACAAACTCGACGTTGCTCTCGACATCATGAAGAAAGCAAAAGAAAAAGGCGTAAACCCATAATCTGGTTTTACGCCTTTGGCTACTCGATAATTAGGATTCTATCATATACAATTTTAAAAAGTCAAGTAAAAATTTATACCTCGAAGAGAAGGTCTCCATAAGTAGGTATTGGCCAGAAGTCCTTGTCAACAAGCATTTCAAGCTTATCGGCAGGAGCACGAAGAGCAGCCATATCGGACATAATTGTGTCATGATAGTAAACGGCTGTGCACTTAGCACATTCCTTCTCACCGTTAGCCTGATCAGCCTTGAGCTTTTCAAGAGCGGCATTCATAGCCTTGAGCTCAACTGTAACTGCCTCAAGTCTTTCCTTCTGAACACTTGCGTCACAGCCTACAGCCTCTACGGAAGCGATAGAGTTAGCAAGCTCAGTTGTGTAGCTGATGACAGCAGGAAGAATCTGCTTGGATGCCATGCTTATCATCGTGAGAGCCTCTATGTTGATGTACTTGGTGTATGTCTCGTATGTAATCTCCTCGCGGGATTCAAGCTCAGCCTTTGTGAAGATGCCGAATTTCTCAAATAATGCTACAGCCTTATCTGTTGTGAGAGCACTTGCAGCGTCTACCATGGACTTGATATTAGGAAGTCCTCTTCTCTCAGCCTCAGCTACCCACTCATCTGAGTAACCGTTACCGTTGAAGACAATTCTCTTATGCTCAGTCATGTACTTCTTGATTAACTCATGAACATCCTTGTCGAAATCGTCGGACTTTTCAAGAATATCCGCAGCCTCACAGAATGCCTCCGCAACAATTGCGTTGAGAACTGTGTTAGGGCTTGCGATTGAATCGGCGGAGCCAACCATACGGAACTCGAACTTGTTGCCTGTGAAAGCAAAAGGTGAAGTTCTGTTTCTGTCGGTAGCATCCTTTGCAAAATCAGGAAGTGTTGAAACACCTGTGAGAAGCTTGCCGCCCTCAATGCTGTGTGTAGCTGTACCTGTCTCTATAATCTGGTTGACAACATCCTCAAGCTGGTCGCCAAGGAACATTGAAATGATTGCAGGAGGTGCCTCGTTAGCTCCAAGTCTGTGATCGTTTCCTACATCGGAAGCGGACTGGCGGAGCAGGTCAGCGTGTATATCGACTGCCTTCATTATGCAGGCAAGTACAAGCAGGAACTGAAGGTTCTCGTTAGGTGTATCACCCGGGTCGATGAGGTTGACACCATTATCCGTAACGATGGACCAGTTGTCATGCTTACCTGAACCATTGACACCTGCAAATGGCTTCTCATGGAGAAGACATGCAAGACCATGACGTGTGGCAACCTTCTTCATAACATCCATAACAAGCTGGTTGTGGTCAACTGCGACATTGGCTGTCTCATAGATAGGAGCAAGCTCATGCTGTGCTGGGGCAACCTCGTTATGCTGTGTCTTAGCTGTTACGCCAAGCTTCCAGAGTTCAATGTTGATGTCATTCATATAAGAGCCGATTCTTTCCTTGATAGAACCGAAGTAGTGGTCCTCAAGCTCCTGACCCTTAGGAGCAGGTGCGCCGAAGAGAGTACGTCCGGTATAGATTAAATCCTTTCTTTCAAGGTACTTTTCTCTGTCAACAATAAAGTACTCCTGCTCAGGACCGACAGATGCTGTAACCTTGGTAGCCTCTGTGTTGCCGAAAAGTCTTACAATACGAAGAGCCTGCTGGCTTACTGCTTCCATGGAACGAAGGAGAGGAGTCTTCTTATCAAGAGCCTCACCCTTATAGGAACAGAAAGCTGTAGGGATACAGAGGATGGCACCTGTTGCATCCTCCTTAACGAATGCAGGTGATGTGCAGTCCCAAGCCGTATAGCCTCTGGCTTCAAATGTAGCTCTTAAGCCACCGGACGGAAAAGAAGAAGCATCAGGCTCACCCTTTATAAGCTCCTTGCCGGAGAACTCCATAATCATCTTGCCGTCTGCATCAGGATGTGTGACGAAGGCATCGTGCTTCTCAGCTGTGATACCTGTGAGTGGCTGGAACCAGTGGGTATAGTGTGTTGCACCCTTTTCGACTGCCCAGTCCTTCATAGCCTTTGCGATAACATCGGCATCGGAAATTGACAGCTCGCCACCCTTGTTCATAACATTCATGAGATTTGCAAATACCTTCTTAGGAAGGCGTTCTCTCATCTTACCAACAGTGAATACATTTTCGCCAAAAATTTCTTCTACATTGATATTGCTCATTCTTTTCCATTCCTTTCATGCTATAAATTTTTCGTGGTGATTATGCATCAGGATGTACAGTGGATTGTATTTTATCCGAACTATATGTCTGTTATTTATATCTATAATTAGACATATATGCATAAAAAAAGGGCATTCCAAATAAACGGAACGCCCTTGTTCACTCACACGAAATTATATGACCTTGTTCCCTAAATATTGGCTTTAGTATTACAAGACATCATTTATGTTAATAAAATAAACTATAACTCACAAAATTGCAAGCCCTTTTTTAAAAAAAACTTATTTTTTTTATTCAGCCTTGCCAACCGAGCCGAATAACTCCATCTTCTCTTTTACAGTTGCCTTGATTGCTGCTGCACCAGGAGCTAAAAGCTTACGAGGGTCGAAGCCCTTGCCCTCTAAGTCCTTGCCTGCCTCAATGTACTTACGTGTAGCATCTGCGAAGGATAACTGGCACTCTGTATTTACGTTAATCTTGGCAACACCAAGAGAGATAGCCTTCTTAATCATATCAGCAGGGATGCCTGTACCACCGTGAAGAACAAGTGGCATATCACCTGTAAGCTCTTTAACTGCTGCAAGTGTCTCGAAGCTGAGTCCCTTCCAGTTAGCAGGATACTTACCGTGAATGTTACCGATACCTGCTGCAAGCATTGTTACGCCAAGGTCTGCAATAGCCTTACACTCGTTAGGGTCTGCACACTCACCCATACCGATTACGCCGTCTTCCTCACCGCCGATAGAACCAACCTCAGCCTCAAGGGACATATTGTGCTCAGCACAAATCTTAACTAATTCCTTAGTCTTTGCAATGTTCTCCTCGATAGGGTAGTGGGAACCATCGAACATGATTGATGAGAAACCTGCCTCTACACACTTAAGGCATCCTTCGTATGAGCCGTGGTCTAAGTGAAGAGCAACAGGAACAGTGATGTTAAGCTCCTCCATCATACCCTTAACCATACCTACAACAGTTGAGAGAGGTATGAGTCCTCCGCTGATACCCAGCTTATATACAAAGAGATCCAACACCTCAATGGTGTTTGTATTGTTGGCTGTCTCGAACACGAGGTACTGATCCATACCATTGCTGAGGATTCCGGCAACAGCCATAAGAAGAAGTACACAGTATGTAGGAAGAAGTCCTGGAAGTGTTATGTACCACATCTTCTGGAAACGTCCCGCACCGTCAACCGTAGCCGCCTCATACAGCTGAACATCAATTCCGGATATTGCCGCTATGTAAATGATTGCGCTCCAGCCTGTTCCCTTCCACATGCCCCATGCAAGCATCTTGAACCATGTTCCGTTATCACCCATCAGATAGTTGGTTGCGTGATTAGAACCTGTAATCATCGTGAGGAATCCGTTTAAGAAACCATCTGTTGAGAAGATTGCATAAGCTATAGCGTATACTAAAACCCAGCTTATGAAGTTAGGAATGGTTGTGAAGGTCTGTACAAATTTTCTGACCCACGGAGTCTTGATCTCGGACAGAAAAATAGCGAATGCCATTGCGCACCAGCTTGTTGCCAGTCCCAGTCCACTCATGGCTAAGGTGTTGCGCAGAACACGGATAATATCGTTTCTGGTCGCTTCACTTTCAAATAACATGGTGAACCATTTGAACCCTACGAAGTTATCGGCGGAAAGGGTGCCGCCGGAGGTATAATCATAGAATGCGTATCTCCAGCCGTACAGAGGGAGATATGAGAATACGAAGCAGAGCGCCGCAAACGGAAGGAACATTAAGAACAGCTTGTACTGGGATTCCATCTCGTACTTTTCTTCTTTTGCAGGCTTCGGAAGCAGGCACTGGGTAATCACACTGACTGCCATGACAACAATTGCCATAACAAGGAACAGAAGCCAGTTTCCTAAGGGAAAATTAGGAATAACCTTGTCGGGCTTTGTGGTCTGTGCGATCTGGCTATATGCCAGGAAAATTCCGCCGAGACCTACAAACTGCAGGGCTGCTCCGCCGATACCGAACCAGTTGCCCAGTCTCTTTAATTTATTGTTGCCGAGGGACATACATCCCATGGCTGCCGCACCTAAAATACCGATACAGGCAACTAAGCTTCCGATAAATAAAATAACAAAAGAGGATTCCTGTACCCAGCCCCTGTCAAAGGCACGTACGCAGAGCTTTGTCAGATCTCCGTATGCCACACCTGAGGTAAACAGAGACATGTTTTTGTTTACATATTCGCAGATTTTAGCCGGATTGCATGCCGGCAGGAAAATCAGAACTACTGATAAAAGTGCTGCGACTCTGGATAAATAATAGATATATCCAGCCACTTTTTCCTTTCCTGTTTTGCTGTCTTTCATGTTTCTTTTTGACTCCTTTCCCAAACATTTCACAGATTGTTCAGATTAATTTTATTATACCTTCCGGGGACCTCAAAAGATACCGCAATTACTGGACAGAAAATACAGTAACTTTTTGGTCGCATCCGCCGTACTCCTTTTCTGCGCCGTTTTCGGGCACAAAAAAGGAGCATCCTTTCGGACGCCCCTTCTGTTACTTATTTTATCTGTTCAGCAGATTAGTTTGCTTTTTTCTTCTTGGAAACTACAACGCCTGCTACAACACCGCCGATTACAACTACTGCTGCAACCACGATACCAACGATAAGGCCGGTATTGCTGCTTGTTTCTTCTGCTGCAGGAGTGGTTTCTGCGGGAGTGCTTTCTGCAACGGTTTCCGTAGTTTCAGCGGAAGCTTCGTTGTCATAAGCGAAACCGCTTACGGTAAAGGTAATGCTGATGTCTGTCATAGGAACTGCATAGTAGCCGATTTCCTTGCAGTCATTGTTCCAGATATTCTGAAGAAGAATCTTGGTTACTTCCTTGGAATCCGGATCTAAGATTGCACCGTTGGGAAGGTCTACATTCTTGCCGTCAATAGTCAGCTTCACATCGGAGAAAGTAATTTCGCCGGAGTTCGGAATATCGGTGGAGATGAAGATTAAGTTTAAGAATTCCTGGGTGGAGAATTCACCGTCCGGGAAGCTTAATCCATCGATGGATACTGTGTAAGTACCGTTACCGGAAATTACGGTGTCATGGATGTTGCCGGGAATGGTGATGGCATTGTTGTCTGCATCCCAGCCTGTAATCTGATTAAAGAAATCAGTGCCAAGACCATAGGTTGCATCATCATATGCGTTACGGAAGGACCAGTTAGGTGTCTGGATTCCGATGTATGCATTGTATGTACCATTTAAATCTACGGGAGCTGCTGTTACAGTTTCTTCTGTTGCTGCAGCTACATAAATCTCAGGAGTAATTTCGAAAGTAATCTTCTTGTAGCCCTTGGGAGACTCTGCTAAATACTTGTCGCCCCATTCATTATAACCACCGCCGATACGGATACATTTGGTTTCGTCATAAGCGCCGGTACCTTCAGCCCAGCAAGCCTTACCTACGGAAAGGTCGGTAGTTACTTCTTCGTCATCTAAGTATACCTTAACATCAAAGGTAGACTGGTCAGAAATAGCGGATGCATCATCTACGATCATGCAGGGTGCAACATACCATGTATAAACAACAGGGTTGTCAAATTCCAGGGAAAGAGTAGTGGTTTCGCCGCTCTTTAAGGTTCCTGTGGTAGCGGTGATGCCTTCTGCATCCTCGCCTGCGTAGTTGTAACCCCAGTCACCGTCTGCTTCCTTGTCAGCGCCGATAGCGATGAATGCATCATAGCTTTCTTCACTTAAGGTAGCTTCGCCTGCTGCAGCGCCTTCTTCTACTGCATTTAAGGTAATGGTGTAAGTAATTTCCTTGAATCCCTTGGGAGACTCGGTCATGTACTTATCGCCCCATTCGTTGTAGCCGCCTGCAAGACGTACAGCCTGAGTATCGCTGTAATCACCGGTACCTTCATACCAGAATGCTTTACCTGCGGAGAAATCAATCTTGTCGGTTACATCTTCACCGTCAATCTTTACGCTGTCGATGGTGTAATCTACGTTACCTGCGTTTTCTGCTACTAAAACAGGTGCCATGAACCAGGTATAAACAACTTCTGTGGGGAAGCTTACACCGATGGTTACGGTATCGCCAACCTTTGCGGTTGCGTCGGTTGCGGTTACATCACCTGCATTGCTGGACGCACCGTTTCCATAGTACTGATATCCCCAGTCACCGTCTGCTTCAGCATCAGCGCCGATGGCAAGAAACATCTGATACTCATCTTCTGCTGCGGCAGATGTGAATGTCAGTGTAGAAAACATCATTGCAAATGCCAGAACAGAAGCGAAGAATCTCTTCATTTTCTTTTTCATTATATTATCCTCCTATAAGAATCCGTGGCTTCTGCCACTTATTGATACTCTTAAGTTTATAGGAATACGGGCTATAAAAAAACCATCCCTTTTTGACATTTTATACGGGCAAAATTGCACATCATTTTTATGACATCCGCTGTGCCGCGCACTGTTTTGCTACGGTCCCCAGCTCACTGCTTTCCTACGGCCCCGGCGCACTGCTTTCCGTCATTCAGGGCTGACGACGGGCAGTGTTACCGTGATGGTGGTTCCCTTTCCCAGCGTACTGTCGATTTTCATGCCGTATTCCTCCCCGTGGCACAGACGGATACGCTGGTTGATGTTGCACAGACCGATGCTGCTCTTGCGGTTTAAGGTCTTCTGGGAAATCTTAATCTGCAGTGCTTCCAGTTCCTCTTCCGTCATGCCGCAGCCGTTGTCCGAAATGCATATTTTCAGCCTGCCGCCGGCTTCCGGCGCATCAGCTGTTCCCCGGGATGTCATATCCGTGGACGTCCACTCCGCGGGTATGGCTTCCATGGATACGGAAATCAGACCATTCTCTTCCACCTGCTCCATGCCGTGCAAAATCGCATTTTCCACAATGGGCTGCAGAAGTATCGGCAGAATCATATAGTGATTGGGATCAAATCCCTCCTGCATATGGATTTCATAATTAAACCGGCTGCCGAAGCGGATTCTCTGGATCTGCAGATAAGTCTCCATATAATCCATTTCTTTTTTCAGCGTTACCATGGCCGTTCCGGTGTTTTCCAGTACGTACCGCATGGACTTTCCCAGCAGCTTAATGGAATTTGCCACTTCCCTGTTGCCGGCCGTCAATGCCTGCATACGGATGCTCTCCAGTGTATTATATAAAAAGTGCGGATTGATCTGGCTGGCAAGCATCTTCATCTCCATCACCTGCTGTTCGTTTAACAGCTGCTGCTCGGAAAGCCTTGCCTCATACATTTTGGCATCCTTTTCCTTAATCTTGCGTACCATCACCTGCAGATCCGCATAAATTTCCGAAAGCTCATCTTCTCCGCCAAAGGACTGTGCCAGAATTTCCTCCTCGTTGCTTGCTTTTTTCATTTCATTCCGAAGGACGGTCACACGGTTGGTAAAATAGCGTGTGAAGTAATGAATCAGTATCCAGGGCATCACCACCGCCGCCATAATGATCAGCAGACAGGTCATAAGAATGGACAAAATATCCCTATACGCCGAAGCATGCATGGTCACCACGTAAACCTTACTGTTTGTCTGGTATAAATTTAAGGTAGCCAACTTCGTAAAATAAGACTCAGCCCCATACCAGACAGGGCCTAAATATTCGTAATAGTTATCCTGGTAATTGATATCTATCCTCTGTTTTTCGCCGTAATGCTTACGGGTGGAATCATATACGATGGTACCGTCCTCGGTAGAAGCGCTGATTTCATATTCATTGCTGCCGATACGTGTCTGCAGGTAGTTGTCGCTGATGGTAATCACAAGCACCGCCTCATGCCCGCCGCTCATCACCGTAATCCGGCGTACCAGTGCCAGATTCCAGTAGGAATTGCCGTATTTGTCGTATCTTTCCATGGGTATCCAGAATGCGCCGGCCTGCAGCATGGCCCTCTGGTACCAGGCAGTATTTTTGATTTCTTCTCCCGCCAGGGCAAAATGCATGCACTCTGCCGCAAAGGGGTTGTCCGTATAAACCGTGATGTCGTCAATTTCCGCATGGGTGGAAACATAGTTGTCTATGGTAGTGTAGGCATAGGCATTCTGTGCCGGCGGACTGCCTGCATCTGCCGCAAGGATGTCCTGCAGGGAGTCTTCAAAGGAAATGTTCTCGGACATATTGTATACCTGGGTGGTGATTTCAAACAGAATGGTTTTTACACGCAGGTTGTCGGACTCCAGCAGGTTTTTATAATAATTGGTGAGCAGATGCCCCGTGTTGCCCAGCAAAAAAGAACCGATTACGGTAATGGGCAGTACGACGGCAACAATGTATATCACAGATAGCTGCTGCCTGATCTTTCGTTTGCTCATAAAGTCCAGTAAACGGTTCTTTTTTATATTCATAGTGTTCTATTCTCCCTCATTGCGCTTTTACATTACAGCGTAACAACAGCTTTTCCCGCAATCTTTGTAAGAACAGTATCCTTGTCCGTAACCTGCATTTCGGCATTTTCCACTGCCTTCGCCTTACGGTTTACCAGACGCACGCTGACAGTCTTGCCGGTTTCCACGGAAATTGAAATCTTTCCTTCTTCTGTGCTGACGGAAATCCTGATTTCCTCGCTGCCGTCCATGCCGTAAACGGTTTCGGTAACGGTCGTGCCTGCCACAGGCTCGTAGATACGCAGCTCTGCGTCTTCTCCGTAATCATAATCCGGCCTGTCGTCGTGAGCGCCGATAGCAACGATGGAATTTTCCTTCACTAAGAGAGGTACGCTTAAATAGCCGTGCTTCTCCTGTATCCATCTGCCGCCTTCCTTTACCTCTCCGGTAAAGAAATCGGTCCAGCGTCCGGCGGGCAGATAGTAATCCGCCAGACTCTCTTCGTTGAAGATGGGCGCTACCAGCAGGGAATCTCCCAGCATGTACTGTTTGTCCACATAATGGCAGGTTCTGTCTTCTGTGAATTCCAGCACCATGCTTCTCATGGTAGGAACACCGGTCTTGTTTGCCTGGATTGCGGTTTTATACAGATAGGGCATCAGTCTTGCCTTTAATCTGGTGAAAAATCTTACAACATCCACCGCTTCCTCATCATATGCCCAGGGCACTCTGTAGGAAGTACTGCCGTGCAGACGGCTATGGGAGGAAAGAAGTCCGAATGCTACCCATCTCTTGTATACATCCGGTGTGGAGGTGCTTTCAAAACCGCCGATATCATGCGCCCAGAAGCCGAAACCGGACATCAGTAAGGACAAGCCGCCACGTAAGCTTTCTTCCATGGATTCATAATCGGACCAGCAGTCACCGCCCCAGTGTACCGGGAACTTCTGACCGCCGACTGTTGCGGAACGCGCGAAAAGTACTGCTTCGCCTTTGCCACGCTTCTTTTCCAGTATATCATATACAGTCTTATTATACAGGTAAGTGTAGTAATTGTGCATCTTTTTTGCATCGGAATGGTCAAAATATTCGATTCCGTCCACAGGAATTCTTTCACCGAAGTCCGTTTTGAAGCAGTCCACACCCATATCCAGAAGTCCGGCTAATTTTTCCTGATACCATGCGCAGGCATCCGGATTGGTAAAGTCAACCAGCGCCATGCCCGGCTGCCACATATCCCACTGCCATACGTCGCCGTTGGTGCGTTTTACAAAATAGCCCTTTTCCATGCCTTCCGCAAACAGGCAGCTTTCCTGTGCGATATAGGGATTAATCCATACGCAGATATTTAAGCCCTTTGCCTTGATACGGGACAGCATGCCTTTCGGATCGGGAAATACGCGGGAATCCCATACAAAATCCGTCCAGTGGAACTCCTTCATCCAGAAGCAGTCGAAGTGGAAGGTTCTTAAAGGAATACCTCTGTCCAGCATGCCGTCCACAAAACTCATAACAGTTTCTTCATCGTAATTTGTGGTAAAAGATGTGGACAGCCATAAACCGAAGGTCCAGGGCGCCGGCAGGGATGGCTTGCCGGTCAGGTCTGTATAGCGTTCCAGTACTTCCTTCATGGAAGGTCCGTTGAACAGGTAGTAGTCCAGATAGCCGCCCTCTACGGAAAATGCGGTCTTGGTTACCTGCTCGGTACCAATTTCAAATTCTACTTTTTCGGGATGGTTTACAAAGACACCATAGCCTTTATTGCTGATATAAAAAGGAATGTTCTTGTAGGACTGGTAGGTGCTGGTGCCGCCATCCTCATTCCAGATTGCCACACTCTGTCCGTTCTTGGTAAAAGCGGTAAATCTTTCGCCGAGACCGTAAATCAGTTCTCCTACGCCCATGGTAAGCTGCTGGCGCATATAGGTTTCGATGCCGTCTCCTTTGTCGTACGCATCGCCCTTCCAGTCCGTCTTCATGCAGGCTAAGTCCTTGGCTGCGGAACGGGTAATGACCTCATTTCCTCTTCTGTATGCCATGTACCAGTTTTTCTTGCCGATTTCAAGGGTCAGTCCACCGGAAGTAACGGTCAGCTTTTCCTCGTCACTTGTAACCGTCAGGGGCTGTTCTTCCTTCTGGTATAATTCAAATTCCGGCTCTCTTTTCTTTACGCCCAGGTGATGATAAGTCTGTACCCGCAGTACATCCGGTGCGGGAGAAGTAATCACCATGGTAAGGTTGATGCCTCCCAGTGTGCATCCGCGGTTTACAATTCTGGAAGTGGGAAGACATAAGGTCACTTTCGTGGCTTCCGTGTTTTCAAAATATACTTCCTGAGGGGTAAAGCAGGCGCAGCCTTCTTTCTGCAGCCAGCATCCGTTTCCAAATAACATCTTTTTTCCTCCGTTTTTTCATTCTTTGTGCAGACCGTTTTTGTCTGCCGCACATAATCAGATAGTTTGATTATAAAAAAAAGACGGTTAAAAATATACCGTCTTTTTTCTATCAGTATTACCAAATTTATTTTACAGATATCCTTAATAAGCTCTGCCCCAGTATACCATCTTCTTGGCAGGCTTTCCGCAGCATACGCAGGTGTCTGCGATGTGCTCCTGCTCAAAAGGCATACATCTGCTGGTTACGCTTAACTTCTCTTTAATCTGGTCCTCACATGCACGGTCACCGCACCACATAGCCTTTACAAAGCCGGATTTCTCGGTGAAGAGCTGTTCGAATTCCGCCATGTTCTTTGCCACATATGTATGGGAATCCCTGTGTGCCTTTGCTCTCTCATACATATCATGATGAATGGTTTCCAGAAGACTGCCGATTTTATCCTCTACTTCATCGAGAGATACCTCAATCTTTTCTCTGGTATCTCTTCTGCAGAGAACGCACTTGCCTGCCTCTAAATCCTTGGGACCGATTTCAATACGAACCGGATAACCTCTCATTTCGGCTTCCGCAAACTTGTAGCCCGGACTCTTGTCCGTATCATCCACCTTTACACGGAAGTTGGATTTTAATCTGTCGCGAAGCTCGTATGCCTTGTCCAGTACGCCTTCCTTCTTCTGCTGAATGGGGATGATGGCTACCTGGATGGGCGCTACCTTGGGAGGCAGCACCAGACCGGAATTGTCGCCGTGAACCATGATAATGGCTCCGATCATACGGGTTGTCATACCCCAGGATGTCTGGTATACATGCTTTAAGGTGTTGTCCTTGTCTGTAAACTGGATGCCGAATGCCTTGGCAAATCCGTCGCCGAAGTTGTGGCTGGTGCCGGACTGCAGGGCTTTTCCGTCATGCATTAAGGACTCTATGGTATAGGTTGCTTCCGCACCCGCAAATTTCTCTTTTTCTGTCTTCTGTCCCTTGATTACGGGAATAGCCAGTACATCCTTGCAGAAGTCGGCATACACATTCAGCATCTGAATGGTTCTTGCCTCTGCTTCTTCAAAGGTAGCATGCGCCGTATGGCCTTCCTGCCATAAGAACTCTCTGGAACGAAGGAACGGTCTTGTTTCCTTTTCCCATCTTACTACGGAGCACCACTGGTTATATACCTTGGGTAAATCTCTGTAGGACTGGATTTCGTTCTTGTAAAAATCGCAGAACAGGGTTTCGGATGTAGGTCTGACACAGAGTCTTTCCTGTAACGGCTGTAATCCGCCGTGTGTTACCCAGGCAACTTCGGGAGCAAAACCTTCCACATGATCCTTTTCTTTTTCCAAAAGACTTTCGGGAATAAACATGGGCAGATATACATTTTCTACGCCATTTGCCTTAAAACGGTCATCCAACTGTCTCTGTAAAAGTTCCCAGATTGCATAGCCGGCGGGCTTGATTACCATACATCCTTTTACACTGGTATAGTCACACAGCTCTGCCTTTTTTACTACGTCCGTATACCACTGGGCAAAGTCTTCTTCCATGGAAGTGATTGCTTCCACTAATTTCTTGTCAGCCATTTGTTTCCTCTCACTCTCTTTTATTTTAGATGGTATAAACCATAATATCCATCCGGTTTCATCGGATCCGGATACACTCTGTCAAAGTTAGAGCCGTCACCGATTTCAATGGTTTCAATTTCCACGTCATTGACGGTTACCCGCCACATGAGATTCCTGTTTCTTTGTACTACCGGCCAGTTATCCACATCCTGCAGGATGGTGCATGAACTTCCGCCCACACCGGTATAGCTTCCCGACGGAAGCCGGCCTTCCGCAAGCTCCGTACGCAGAGCGCTCGCAAGCTCTTCCGCATTGGTTAAATCCGCGGATACCTTGGAATTATTTACATACTTTAGGTATGTAGGCAACAAAACACCTACAAGTACTGCCATGATTGCCATCACAATAATAAGCTCCGGCAATGAAAAACCCCTATTGTTTATTTTCCTCTCCATTTCCCTCATCCCTCACTGTAACAAATGAACAAGTTCTCCCAAAGCCGGCAGGCATGCATACAATTTTTTCTGCAGCGCCTTATCCGGTTGCGTCTGGTCCGGAATCATGACCGTGGGAATTCCTGCCGCCGTTGCAGACTCCACACCGTTCGGTGAGTCCTCCACCGCAAGACATTCCTCCGGGTCAGCTCCCAATACCTCAAGTGTCTTAATGTAGACATCCGGCGCCGGTTTGCCGAGCTTTACCTCTGTTGCACTGACGATTTCATCAAAATACGGAAGCAGCCCCGTCTCCTTCAGCTGTTCCTCCGCACGGTCCCTCGGCGTTGCGGTTGCAAGCGCTATCCGGTAACCGTTTTCAGAAAGCCATTTAAGAGTTTCAAGAGCCTCCGGCCTCCGTTCCAGCCCCACCTTTGCAAGGTGCTCCTGCATCAGCCTTCTGCGGCAATCCCTCACTGCCGTGTAATCGAAAGCTTCGCCGAACCACTCTTTCAAAAGGGCAGGCGCAAAGGGTCTTCCCAGACTGCGAAGCGAAAGTGCCTGCTCCTCCGTCATGTGAAATCCGAACTCCTCTGCCGCCTGTCGCCAGAATACCTTAAAATATTTCTCTGTATCAATCAGTGTACCATCTAAGTCAAATATTATAGTAGAAATATTCATGATTGCAATACCTGATTTACTTTAATACCTGAATACGGGCAACGGCACGCATCAGTGCGGTCTCCGCTCTCGCCATATCCGTTTCCGGGGTGTGACTCTTAATACGCTCTTCCGCACGTCTTTTTGCCGCTTCCGCTCTTTCCAGGTCAATTTCTCCGGGCCATTCCACCACTTCTGCCAAAATGGTCATTCTGTCGGGCAGAATTTCCACAAATCCGGAATGCAGAGCAGCTTCCTTTACCTCGTCCTTTTCCGTAATGGTCAGGACACCCGGTTTGATAATTACCGTCATGGGAATATGTCCCGGAAGCACACCGATTTCTCCCTCGGTGGTGTTAAACTCTATCATATCAGCCGTACCTTCGTAAAACACTCTGTCCGGTGTGATAATTCTTAATTTATAATCTTCCATAGACTCACCCGTTATGCTTTCTTTGCTGCTCGTTCCACAACATCATCAATGCTTCCGGCATTTAAGAAGCAGCTTTCCGGTATATCATCATGCTTGCCTTCCAAAATCTCCCTGAAGCCTCTGATGGTTTCGGATACCGGCACATATTTTCCTTCCAGACCGGTAAACTGTCCTGCCACGAAGAAAGGCTGGGATAAAAATCTCTGTACCTTTCTGGCCCTGGAAACTACCAGCTTATCCGCTTCGGAAAGTTCATCCATACCGAGGATGGCAATGATATCCTGTAATTCCTTGTAACGCTGCAGAATTTCCTGTACACCTCTGGCGGTCTTGTAGTGCTCCTCGCCCACAATTCTCGGGTCCAGAATACGGGATGTGGACTCCAGAGGATCTACTGCCGGGTAAATACCCAATTCCACGATGGAACGGGAAAGTACGGTAGTTGCGTCCAGATGGGCGAATGTGGTTGCGGGAGCCGGGTCGGTTAAGTCATCCGCAGGCACATAAACTGCCTGAACGGAAGTAATGGAACCGTCCTTTGTGGAAGTAATACGCTCCTGCAGAGCGCCCATTTCCGTCTGCAGTGTGGGCTGGTAACCTACTGCGGAGGGCATACGTCCGAGCAGTGCGGAAACCTCACTACCTGCCTGTGTGAAACGGAAAATATTATCGATGAACAAAAGCACATCCTTTCCGCCTTTGTCACGGAAATATTCTGCCATGGTAAGTCCGGTAAGACCTACTCTCATACGGGCTCCGGGGGGCTCGTTCATCTGTCCGAATACCATGGTGGTCTTGTCGATAACGCCGGATTCGGTCATTTCATGATAAAGGTCATTTCCTTCACGGGTTCTTTCTCCTACGCCGGTAAATACGGAGTATCCGCCGTGCTCAGTGGCGATGTTACGGATAAGCTCCTGAATCAATACGGTTTTACCTACGCCGGCACCGCCGAACAGACCGATTTTACCACCCTTTTGGTAAGGGCAGAGAAGGTCAACGACTTTAATACCTGTTTCCAGGATCTCTGTATTGGTGGACTGCTCTGCAAATGCAGGGGCAGGTCTGTGGATGGGTTCGTAAGAAACGCCTTCCGGTGCCGGTTTATTGTCAATAGGGTCACCTAAAACGTTAAAGATACGTCCCAGTGTTTTTTCACCTACGGGAACAGAGATGGGGGCACCTGTTGCATCTGCCTCCATGCCACGCACCAGACCGTCCGTGGTTCCCATGGCAATACATCTTACAATATCATCACCCAGATGCTGGGCTACTTCCACTGTCAAGGCTCCTCCTTCTTTAAGAGGCACCTTAATAGCTTCATTGATTTCGGGAAGATGTCCCGCATCAAAGCGGATATCCAGAACCGCGCCGATGACCTGGGTAATCTTTCCTTTATTCACCTCTGCCATTTTATCTTCCTTTCTGTTTTACGATATCGCTTCCGCACCTGCAATGATTTCGGTAAGCTCCTGGGTAATGGAGCCCTGTCTTGCACGGTTGTAAAGGAGGGTTAAATCTCCTATCATTTCTTCCGCATTGCTGGTCGCAGAATCCATTGCCTGCATTCTGGCTCCGTTTTCACTGGCTACGGACTCCACCAGACCGCCGTAGATTAAGCTGGTCACATACTTGGGAATCAGTAAATCCAATGCTGTTTCCTCATCCATTTCAAAATTCATCAGAGTGTGGTCTGACTCCTGTGCGGCTTCTTCTTTGATTTCCACCGGAAGAAGCTTAAGCATGGTAGGAATGTGGCTCACCGTATTCTTGAATTTGGTGTAGGCAAGATAAATCTCACAGACTTTACCTTCCGCAAAATCCTTTAACAGCCTGTCGGATAATGCCATGGCATCCGGGTATACCGGCTCTTCGGCGCTTTCCGAAGCATCCGCCTCAATGGTATAGCCCTTGTGAGCCAGCGCATCGCGGCCTTTCTTGCCCACCGCATAGATTACGGTGTCCTCTTTGTCAAATTGCTCTGTCACAAGCCGGATGATATTGGAGTTGTAGCCTCCCGCCAGACCTCTGTTGGAGGTCATGACTATCACGGCTTTTTTCCCGGAGGTGCCTCCGTTTAAGTACGGATGCTGCATTCCGGTGGTTCTTTTCAAGATGGAAGAAACGGTTTCATACATGCAGGTAAAATAATCTGCAGAGTCTTCTGCATTTTGTCTGGCACGCTGCAGCTTTACGGTGGAGACCAGCTTCATGGCCTTGGTAATCTGCTGCGTGCTCTGAATACTGCTTTTCCTTCGCTTTATATCACGCATGGATGCCATAATCAATCACCTGTTTTCTTTCCAAACCTTTGATTAGTTTTTGAATTCCGCCTTAAATTCCGTAATTGCCTTTTTCAGCAGTTCGTCCGTTGCATCGGAAATTACTTTTTCTTCCGCAATGGCCTTCGGAATTTCGGGATACCTGGTATCCAGATATTCAAACAGTTCTTTTTCAAATCTGGTAATGTCCTCTACGGGAATATCCAGTAAATACTTTCCGGTAACGGCATAAATGATGATTACCTGATATTCTACCGGCATGGGAGCGTACTGAGGCTGCTTTAATACCTCTTTGATTCTTTCGCCCTGCGCCAGCTTCTCCTTGGTATCGGCATCCAGTTCGGAACCGAACTGTGCAAAGGCTGCCAGTTCACGGTACTGCGCCAGTTCCACACGGATAGGTGCGGCAATCTTCTTCATTGCCTTAATCTGTGCGGCACCGCCTACACGGGATACGGAAAGACCTGCATTTACCGCCGGTCTGAAACCGGAGTTGAACATTTCTGTTTCCAGATAAATCTGACCGTCCGTGATGGAGATAACGTTGGTAGGAATATAAGCAGATACGTCGCCTGCCTGTGTTTCGATAATGGGAAGAGCTGTCAGGGAACCTCCGCCGTACTCATCGCTCATTCTGACCGCACGTTCCAGAAGTCTGGAATGCAGGTAGAATACGTCACCGGGGTATGCTTCACGTCCGGGCGGACGCTTTAAGAGCAGGGAGAGTGTACGGTATGCAGCCGCATGCTTGCTTAAGTCATCATATACCACTAAGACATCTTCGCCCTTTTCCATCCATTCCTCGCCGATAGCGCATCCGGAGTAAGGAGCAATGTACTGAAGAGGCGCCAGTTCGCTGGCGGTAGCTGCCACGACGGTGGTATAGCTCATGGCACCGTACTCTTCAAGTGTCTTTACGATGGTAGCAACGGTAGAAGCCTTCTGTCCAATTGCCACATAAATACATTTTACATTCTGACCCTTCTGGTTGATGATGGTATCAATGGCGATAGCCGTCTTACCTGTCTGACGGTCGCCGATAATCAGCTCACGCTGTCCTCTTCCGATAGGCACCATGGAGTCGATTGCCTTAATACCTGTCTGAAGCGGGGTATCTACGGACTTTCTGGTGATAACACCGGAAGCCACTCTTTCAATTTTACGATAATTTTCCGTCTGGATGGGTCCTTTACCGTCAATGGGCTGTCCCAATGCATTGACAACACGTCCGATCATGGCATCCCCGACAGGGACTTCCACCACGCGTCCGGTTGTCTTTACAATATCACCTTCGCTGATATTGTGCTGGCTGCCCAGAAGTACGGCACCTACGTTGTCCTCTTCAAGGTTAAGCACCATGCCGTATACCTCGCCGGGGAATTCAAGCAGTTCACCCTGCATGGCATTTTCCAGTCCATGCACACGGGCAATACCATCTGCTACCTGAATGACCGTTCCCACTTCCGATACTTCCATATCGGCAGCGTATCTTTTAATCTGATCCTTGATTACGGAACTTATCTCTTCTGGTTTCAAATTCATAGATCCGTTCGCACCTTTCTAAATTTTCTTACTGCAGCTTAATCTGATATAACTGTCTGCTTAAATGCTCTAATTTGGTTTTGACGCTGTTGTCCAGAACATGGTCTCCGATACGGATAACCATTCCGCCGATCAGGGAAGCATCTTCTTCAAAGTGCATTTCAAAGGAACGATAGGATGTGGTTTCTATCAGTTTCTTTTCCACTGCAGTTTTCTGCTCCTGTGAAAGCGGCATCGGCGTCCTTACATAGGCAATACCGATTTCTTCCTGTTCCATGACACGCGTCACAAAATAATCCAGAACGCCGGAGAGTTTGTTGTAATGCTTTTTCTGCAACAGTAAAAGCATCAGTCCCAGCATTTCCCTGCTGACACGTCCTTCCCAGACATTGGTAAGTATTTTTTCTTTTTCTTCCACCGGGATACCGGGATGCTGCATCAGCTTTTCAAAATCGGGATTTTCGGAAAGCACCTGTTCGATGACTTTGATTTCTTTCCGGAATTCATCCATGCGTTTCTCTTCCACAGCTAATTCAAATAAAGCTTCGCCATATACTTTTTCTATCAGCTTAGCCATGTACTTTCACCCATTTCCTTCAAAGTCTCTTCCACAAGCTCGTTCTGAACCGTGGTGTCAATCGCTCCGGAAACCACTTTGCCTGCCATCATGGCTGCTACCGCAATCATTTCCCGTTTAATATCATCAGCGGCTTTCTGCTTTTCGAGTTCTGCTTCCGTACGTGCTCTTTCTATGATACGGGAAGCTTCCTCTTTGGCTTCGCTGACAATCTTGTCTTCGCTGATTTTGGCCTTCTTTCTGGCCTGTTCCATGATGTCGTCGGCTTCTTTCTGAATATTTTTCAGTTTTGCGTCATACTCTTCCTTGAGTGCCTTGGCATCCGCCATATCCGCAGCGGCCTGGTCAAGTTCACCCTTGATTTTCTCTGTACGTCCGGTAAGCATTTTTCTTACGGGGTTAAACAGGAAAAAGGAAAGCGCTCCGAACAGGAACAGAACGGCAATCAGGGTCAGACAGGAGTCTGCCAGAAGCTGCCAGTCCAGATTGAACAGTCTTTCCATGGACTCACCGGTTGTTAGCAAAATATTCAACCTTTATACCTCCTTTCTCTTTCTTAGCTGCTTT
>OHEJ01000315.1_pt1 | contig 19988 bp, 34 predicted proteins | sample 1567261 | NCBI WGS metagenome assembly OHEJ01 (sample SAMEA3879550, study PRJEB24766) | human gut metagenome | biome: human-associated habitat; feature: feces | place: USA | collected 1985/1987 | reverse complement strand
TGTGCGTTACCACATCATCCGCGGCACTCTGGATACCCAGGGCGTCAACGGCCGTATGCAGGCCCGTTCCAAGTACGGCGCCAAGCGTCCCAAGGCCGGTGCAGCCAAGAAGTAATTGCCACAGGCACGGCAGTGAAGCTATACTGAAAGCACCGCGAGATTAAATCAAAACAAACAACATTTAACTCGTTTTCGTAAAACTTGAAAAGCAGCAGCCCGCACGACGGGCAAGCGGCAAAGGTTGAGTAAGTACCTCGCCCGACAGGCTGTCAGAGGACAGCGATAAAGCGGCCCGCCTCCGGGAACAACATCCACCACGCATCCGCCCGAAGGCATAAAGGCATAGCGACAGCGAGCCCGGTACCGAAGAACAAAGCAGCAAGCAACCAAGCAACTCGAAAACACTACGACACAACAACAATGAGAAAGGCAAAGCCCAAAAAACGGATCGTTCTACCCGATCCCGTGTTCAACGACGTGCGCGTCTCCAAGTTCGTCAACCACCTGATGTATGACGGAAAAAAGAACACAGCTTACACCATATTCTATAACGCTCTCGAGATTGTCAAGGCCAAACTTCCCAACGAGGAAGCTACCGCACTCGAAATCTGGAAAAAAGCCTTGGAGAATATTACTCCGCAAGTCGAGGTCAAGAGCCGTCGTATCGGCGGTGCCACTTTCCAGGTGCCTACCGAGATACGCCCCGACCGTAAGGAATCTATATCCATGAAGAACCTGATACTGTATGCACGCCGCCGTGGTGGCAAGACCATGGCCGACAAGCTCGCCGCAGAGGTGGTTGACGCTTTCAACAACCAAGGCGGTGCATTCAAACGTAAGGAAGATATGCATAAGATGGCAGAGGCCAACCGCGCCTTCGCCCATTTCCGCTTCTGATATTCGGAACAAGAAAGTCATAACAACAGTATCGCAGGACTTCATAAATATAGAAATCAACAACACATCCGAATATGTCACAAGCAGAAGACCAGAGACTAAAGTATACCCGAAATATCGGCATCATGGCGCACATCGATGCCGGCAAGACCACAACTTCGGAACGCATACTCTTCTATACAGGCCTTACCCATAAAATCGGTGAGGTACATGATGGCGCAGCCACCATGGACTGGATGGAACAGGAGCAGGAACGCGGCATTACAATCACCTCCGCCGCTACAACCGCCTTCTGGAACTACGACGGCGACAAATACAAAATCAATCTTATCGACACTCCGGGACACGTCGACTTCACCGTTGAGGTTGAACGCTCGCTCCGAGTGCTCGACGGTGCCGTGGCGACTTTCTGCGCCGTCGGCGGCGTAGAGCCTCAGTCGGAAACCGTATGGCGTCAGGCCGACAAATACAACGTGCCCCGTATCGGCTACGTGAACAAAATGGACCGCTCGGGCGCCAACTTCTTTGAAGTGGTGCGCCAGCTCAAAGATGTGCTCGGTGCTAATCCCTGCCCCATACAGATTCCTATCGGCGCCGAAGAGACATTCAAAGGCATCGTCGACCTCATCCGCATGAAGGCCATCTTCTGGCATGACGAAACGATGGGCGCCGACTATGAAATCGAAGAAATCCCCGCCAACCTTCAGGCCGAAGCCGAAGAATGGCGCGACAAGATGCTCGAAAAGATCGCCGAGTATGACGACGTGCTGATGGAGAAATATTTCGACGATCCTTCGACGATCACCGAAGACGAGATCCGCCGCGCCATCCGCAAAGCCACCATCTCGATGGACATCGTGCCGATGACCCTCGGCTCATCATTCAAAAACAAAGGCGTGCAGCCGCTGCTCGACAACGTCTGCGCTTATCTTCCCAGCCCGCTCGACAGCGGCGCCATCGAAGGCCGCGATCCTTCCGATCCCGACAAAGTGGAAGTGCGCGAACCGCTCCCCGAAGAGCCCATGTGCGCCCTCGCGTTCAAGATCGCTACCGACCCCTATGTGGGCCGTCTGACCTTCTTCCGCGTTTATTCGGGCAACGTCGTTGCAGGCTCATACATCCTCAACGCCCGCTCAGGCAAGAAAGAACGCGTGTCGCGCCTCTTCCAGATGCACTCCAACAAGCAGAACGCCATGGAGGAAATCGGATGCGGCGATATCGGCGCAGGTGTAGGCTTCAAAGATATCCGCACCGGCGACACCCTCTGCGACGAGAACCATCCTATCGTGCTCGAGGCAATGGAATTCCCCGAACCTGTGATCGGTATCGCCGTTGAGCCCAAAACTCAGAAAGACCTCGACAAACTCGGCGTAGGCCTCCAGAAACTGGCCGAAGAAGACCCCACCTTCCGCGTACAGACCAACGAGGAAACCGGCCAGACCGTTATCTCCGGTATGGGCGAGCTTCACCTCGACATCATCATCGACCGTCTGCGCCGCGAATTCAAGGTTGAATGCAACCAGGGTCGCCCGCAGGTAACCTACAAAGAAGCCATCACCGCTCCTGTCGAACTCCGCGAAGTGTTTAAGAAACAGACCGGTGGCCGCGGTAAATTCGCCGACATCATCGTTCGCGTCGAACCCGTTGACGAAGGCTTCGAAGGCAACCTCCAGTTTGTCGACGAAGTGAAAGGCGGTAACATTCCCAAGGAATTCATCCCCTCGATCCAGAAAGGCTTCCAGACAGCAATGAAAAACGGCGTGCTCGCCGGCTTCCCGGTTGAACAGCTCAAAGTCACCGTGCTCGATGGCTCGTTCCACCCCGTTGACTCCGATCAGCTCTCATTCGAGCTCTGCGCCATCTCGGCCTTCAAGAAAGCCTCCGAAAAAGCCGGTCCCGTGCTCCTCGAGCCTATCATGAAGATCGAAGTAGTGACCCCCGAAGAATCGATGGGCGACGTGATCAGCGACCTTAACAAACGCCGCGGTCAGGTTGAAGGCATGGAGACAAGCCGCTCCGGCGCCCGCGTGGTGAAAGCCAAAGCTCCGCTTGCCGAAATGTTCGGCTATGTGACCGCTCTGCGCACCATCACCTCAGGCCGTGCCACCAGCACCATGTCATTCAGTCACTACAGCGAGGTTAGCTCCTCGATAGCCCGCAACGTCCTCACCGAATGCCAGGGCCGTGTTGACCTTCTCAAGTAAAATAATAAATCATTCAACAATATGAGCCAGAAAATCAGAATCAAATTGAAATCCTACGACCATGACTTGGTTGACAAGTCGGCCGAAAAGATTGTGAAGACGGTCAAGAGCACAGGCGCTGTCATCAGCGGTCCTATCCCCCTGCCCACCCACAAACGCATCTTCACTGTCAACCGCTCGACATTCGTCAACAAGAAATCGCGCGAGCAGTTCCAACTTTCAAGCTACAAGCGCCTCATCGACATCTTCAACTCCACAGCCAAGACCGTCGACGCGCTCATGAAACTCGAGCTCCCCAGCGGCGTTGATGTTGAAATCAAGGTCTGAACAGTTTCATTAAAATCTAAAATTCACGACAATCATTTTTAAAACTTAGAGAAATGCCAGGATTATTAGGAAAGAAAATCGGAATGACATCCGTTTTCAGTGCCGACGGCAAAAACGTGCCGTGCACTGTTATCGAAGTAGGTCCTTGTGTTGTTACTCAGATCAAAACTCTTGAAAATGACGGTTATGAAGCCCTCCAGCTCGGCTTTGAGCAGAAAAAGGAGAAGCACACAACCAAGCCCATGGCAGGCCATTTCAAGAAAGCCGGAGTAGCACCTCAGCGCCACTTGGCCGAGTTCAAAGGTTTTGAAGGCGAATACAAACTGGGCGACACCATCACCGTCGACAGCCTCTTCGCTGAAACCGACTTCGTTGACGTACAGGGAACATCAAAAGGTAAAGGATACCAGGGCGTAGTGAAACGCCACGGCTTCGGCGGCGTAGGCCAGTCGACCCACGGCCAGCACAACCGCCAGCGCAAGCCCGGTTCGATCGGCGCCTGTTCCTATCCCGCCAAAGTGTTCAAAGGCATGCGCATGGCAGGCCAGACAGGCAACGAAAATGTCACCGTGCAGAATCTGCAGGTAATAAAAGTGCTTCCCGAACACAATCTGTTAATGATCAAGGGTTCAATCCCCGGAAGTAAAGGTTCAATCGTAATAATTGAGAAATAATGGAACTCGCAATTTACAACATAAAAGGAGAAGACACCGGCCGTAAAGCCCAGCTTAACGACGAGGTGTTTGCAATCGATGCAAACGAGCACGCCGTTTATCTCGATGTGAAACAGTATCTTGCCAACCAGCGTCAGGGTACACACAAATCGAAAGAACGCAGCGAAATTTCGGGTTCGACCCGCAAGCTCCACAAACAGAAAGGTGGCGGCGGCGCACGTATCGGCGACATCAACTCGCCTGTTCTCGTAGGCGGCGGTCGTGTTTTCGGTCCCCGTCCCCGTGACTATCGCTTCAAACTCAACAAAAAAGTTAAGCAGCTCGCACGCAAGTCGGCTCTGACCTACAAAGTGCAGGACAACGCTATCAAAGTGGTTGAAGACTTCACTTTCGATGCCCCGAAGACTAAAGATTTTGTAAATTTTGCTAAAAATCTTCAAGCCGAAGGCAAAAATCTCCTCCTCGTTTTAGCAGGTCAGAATAAAAACGTATATTTGTCGGCTCGTAATATTCCGGGTGCGCAAATCATTACCGCATCGGATATTAACACATATGCCATCATGCACAGCAACGCTATCCTCCTCACCGAAGGTAGCCTTGATGTAATTAATAATCTTTAACCAAAAGGAGAAGTTACAACAATGGATATCACAATCGAACCCATAGTTACCGAAAAGGCAACTAAGCTTACCGACAAGCTTAACCGCTACACCTTCCGTGTTTCTCCCGAAGCCAACAAGTACCAGATCAAGGCGCTTGTTGAAAAGCTTTACGGCGTAAAGGTTGAAAACGTCAACACTGCTGTGGTGAGAAGCAAAAACAAGTCGCGCTGGACAAAGAGCGGCTTGCTCAAAGGCAGCACCTCCGCCTACAAGAAAGCATTTGTCACCGTAGGCGAAGGTCAAACTATTGACTTTTATAGCAACTTATAATAGAAAATGGCAGTAAGAAAATTCAAGCCCACTACACCGGGGCAAAGACACAAGGTTATTGGCGTATTCAAAGGTACAATCACTGCTACTACGCCAGAGAAATCTCTTACAGTCGGCAAACGCTCTACCGGAGGCCGTAACTCCGAAGGCCACCTCACCAACCGTTACCTGGGTGGCGGCCACAAGCGCAAATACCGTATCATAGACTTTAAGAGAAACAAAGACGGTGTACCCGCCGTGGTAAAAAGCATCGAATACGATCCGAACCGCTCGGCCCGTATAGCCCTGCTTTACTATGTCGACGGTGCAAAAGCTTACATCATTGCACCCAACGGCTTAGAAGTCGGCGCAACTGTTGTGAGCGGCCCCGACGCAGCTCCCGAAGTCGGAAACGCTCTTCCTCTCAACAAGATCCCCGTCGGTACGCTCATCCACAACATCGAGTTGCGTCCCGGCCAGGGTGCCTTCATGGCACGCTCAGCCGGCACATTCGCTCAGATCGTTTCCCGCGAGGGAGACTATGCAATTATCAAATTACCTTCAGGTGAACTCCGCAAAGTGCTCGCAACCTGCAAAGCCACTGTTGGCGTCGTAGGCAATAGCGAACATTCGCTCGAACAGTCCGGTAAAGCAGGCCGCTCACGCTGGCTTGGCCGCCGTCCGCGCAACCGCGGCGTTGTCATGAACCCTGTCGATCACCCCATGGGTGGTGGCGAAGGCCGCGCCTCCGGCGGTCATCCCCGCTCACGCAAAGGCCTCTACTCAAAGGGTCTCAAGACTCGTGCACCGAAGAAAAATTCTTCGAAGTACATCATTGAAAGAAGAAAAAAGTAATCTGATTAATTAAGCAAACTTATGAGTCGTTCATTAAAAAAAGGCCCGTTCATCAGCGTTAAGCTCGAAAAAAAGGTCGAAGCGATGGAAGCAAGCGGTAAAAAATCCGTCATCAAGACGTGGAGCCGCGCATCTATGATTGCTCCCGAATTCGTTGGCCACACTTTCGCTGTGCACAATGGAAACAAATTCATTCCTGTCTACGTGACCGAAAATATGGTGGGACACAAGCTCGGCGAATTCGCCCCGACACGTACCTTCCGCGGCCACGCCGGCAACAAGAAATGATCGGACCCTAAACTAATTTTTTAAAGCAAAAGAATTAACAACAATGGGTGTAAGAAAAAGACAATCCGCCGATAAAAGAAAAGAAGCGCTCAAGGACGTGGCTTTCGCTAAGCTCACCAACATCCCCTCGTCGCCCCGCAAGATGCGTCTTGTCGCCGACATGATCCGTGGTGTTGAAGTCAACCGCGCTCTCGGTATACTTAAATTCTCAAACAAAGACGCAGCCGCTCAGATGTACAAACTTCTGAAATCGGCAGTCGCCAACTGGGAAGCTAAAAACAACCAGCAGGTTGAAGCCGGCATGCTCCGCGTGAGCACCGTCTATGTCAACTGTGCTCCGATGCTCAAACGCCTCCGTCCCGCTCCTCAGGGCCGCGGCTACAGAATCCGTAAACGTTCCAACCACGTCACTCTGATTGTGGACACTATCGATAACGCAAAATAATTCAAGACAAACAATGGGACAGAAAGTTAATCCAATCAGCAACCGCTTAGGCGTAATTCGTGGCTGGGATTCCAACTGGTATGGCGGTAAGAAATACGGCGATGCCATTCTCGAAGACTCCAAGCTGCGCAAATATCTCAACGTACGTCTTGCAAAATCAAGCGTGTCGCGCATAGTAATCGAACGCAACTTCAAGCTCATCACCATCACCGTCTGTACATCGCGCCCCGGCCTGATCATCGGCAAAGGCGGCTCCGAAGTGGACAAACTCAAGGAAGAGCTCAAAAAGATCACCGACAAAGACGTCCAGATCAACATCTACGAAGTGAAACGCCCCGAGCTCGACGCTCAGATCGTGGCCAGCACAATCGCCCGCCAGATCGAAGGCAAGATCGCTTACCGCCGCGCAGTGAAAATGGCCATTGCCTCCACAATGCGCTCTGGCGCCGAAGGCATCAAAGTGCAGATCAGCGGCCGCCTCAACGGCGCCGAAATGGCCCGCTCCGAAATGTTCAAGGAAGGCCGCACACCGCTGCACACACTCCGTGCCGACATCGACTACGCTCTCGTAGAAGCCCACACCAAAGTCGGTGCCATCGGCGTGAAAGTGTGGATCTGCCGCGGTGAAGTCTACGGCAAACGCGATCTCGCTCCCCAGTTTACCAACAATGCAAAGGACAACCGTGGAATGGGCAATGGCCACGGCGGTCGCAACGGCGGCGGTCGCGGACTCTCGCGCAAGCCTAAAACAAATCGTTAACCCCCTCAACCTAACAAATAATGTTACAACCTAAGAAAACTAAATTCCGCCGCGCGCAGAAAGGCCGTATGAAAGGCAATGCACAGCGTGGCAATCAGTTGGCCTTCGGTTCGTTTGGCATAAAGACTTTGGAGTCGAAATGGATTACCGGTCGTCAGATTGAGGCGGCCCGTATCGCAGTGACCCGCTACATGCAGCGTCAAGGCCAGATATGGATCAGAATATTCCCCGACAAACCCATCACCAAGAAGCCTGCCGAAGTGCGTATGGGTAAAGGTAAAGGCTCGCCCGAAGGATTCGTGGCTCCCGTTACCCCCGGCCGTATGCTTATCGAAGTCGAAGGCGTAAGCTTTGAAATCGCAAAAGAAGCACTCCGCCTCGCAGCACAGAAACTTCCCGTAACAACAAAATTCGTAGTGCGTCGCGACTATGATCCTACCCAAAACGTGTAAACCATCATGAAAAAAGAAGAAATCAAAGAAATGAGCACGCAGGATCTCAAAGATCGTCTCGAACAGATGGAGCAGGAATATGCACAGCTCAAGATCAACCACGCCATCTCCCCCCTGGACAATCCCGCGAAAATCACTGCTGACCGTAAAATGATCGCACGCGTAAAGACTGAACTCCGTCAGCGCGAGCTTAACAATAAATAATCCCAAACTACCCTACAAATGGAAAAAAGAAACTTGAGAAAAGAACGTATTGGGGTTGTGTCAAGCAATAAGGGTGATAAGACCATCACCGTAATGGTGAAATGGAAAGAAAAACACCCCATCTACGGCAAATTTGTCAACAAGACAAAAAAATATCACGCCCATGATGAAAAGAACGAGTGCAGCATCGGCGACACCGTGCGATTAATGGAAACTCGTCCGCTGAGCAAAACCAAAAGATGGAGATTAGTAGAAATCATCGAAAAAGTTAAGTAAATTATGATACAGACTGAAAGCCGTTTAACCGTTGCCGACAACAGCGGAGCCAAAGAAGCACTGTGCATTCACGTGCTGGGTGGTACCGGTCGTCGTTACGCTACCGTGGGCGACATCATCGTCGTGTCGGTGAAAAGCGTTATCCCCTCATCCGACGTAAAGAAAGGTACTGTGTCGAAAGCCGTTGTCGTCCGCACTAAAAAAGAGATCCGTCGTGCCGACGGCAGCTATATCCGCTTCGACGACAACGCCTGCGTGTTATTGAACAATGCCGGCGAACTCCGCGGCACCCGTATCTTCGGCCCCGTGGCCCGCGAACTCCGCGCCACCAACATGAAGATCGTGTCGCTCGCCCCTGAAGTACTTTAACCCCCGTTAGATCAACAACAAATGAGCAAGTTAAATATCAAGAAAGGCGACAACGTCTACGTTCTCAGCGGCGAAGACCGCGGCAAGACAGGCCGAGTGCTTAAAGTGCTCGTCGACAAAAGCCGCGCCATTGTCGAAGGCGTCAATTTCGTCACCAAAGCAACAAAACCCAATGCCAAGCACCCCCAGGGCGGCCTTGTCAAAATGGAAGCCCCCGTGCATGTGTCAAACCTTAGCCTCATCGACCCCAAATCCGGCAAACCCACCCGCGTGGGCTATCGCAAAAACGACGCCGGCAAGAAAGTGAGATTCGCTAAAAAATCAGGAGAGGAGATCAAGTAATGAGCACAACGACACTTAAGAAAGACTACACCGAGCGCATCGTTCCCGCTCTTGAAAAAGAGTTCAACTACACCACTGTAATGCAGGTGCCCCGCCTCAAGAAGATCGTCATCAACCAGGGTCTCGGCGAAGCCACACAGGACAAGAAAATCATCGAGACAGCTATCAACGAGCTCACAGCCATCACCGGTCAGAAAGCCGTTGCCACCCTCTCGAAGAAAGATATCTCCAACTTCAAGCTCCGCAAGAAAATGCCCGTCGGCGTGATGGTGACCCTCCGTCGCGACAAAATGTATGAATTCCTCGAACGCCTCATCCGCGTCGCCCTTCCCCGTATCCGCGACTTCAAAGGCATCGAAGGCAAGCTCGACGGCCGCGGCAACTACACCCTCGGCATCACCGAGCAGATCATTTTCCCCGAAATCAACATCGACAACATCAGCAAGCTTCTCGGCATGAACATCACATTCGTGACCTCAGCCAACACCGACGAAGAAGGCTACGCACTGCTGAAACATTTCGGACTTCCCTTCAAAAACGCTAAAAAATAATCAACAAAACCCCACAATAGCAATATGGCAAAAGAATCAATGAAAGCCCGCGAAGTGAAGCGCGCAAAATTGGTGGCCAAGTATGCCCAGAAACGTGCGGAGCTCAAGAAGATTGTCAACTCAGGCGTGAATGAAGACAACCGTGCCGACGCTTACGAAGCCGCACAGAAACTTCAGTCGCTCCCCAAAAACGCCAATCCCATCCGCGTTCACAACCGCTGCACCATCACCGGTCGTCCCAAAGGCTACATGCGCCAGTTCGGCCTTTCGCGCATCCAGTTCCGTGAAATGGCTTCTGCAGGCCTCATCCCCGGCGTTAAAAAAGCCAGCTGGTAATAGCGGCGCTATCATCGTCCGTGACCATTACCCCAAAAGCCAAATCCCCCGCAATATAGGATAGAAGCTACAGAGTATTAAATATTGTTCGGACACCCCGAATCAATTTAAACATTATAAAAATGACAGATCCAATAGCAGATTATCTCACAAGATTGAGGAATGCGATCAAAGCCAACCACCGCGTGGTGGAAATCCCCGCCTCAAACTTGAAAAAAGAAATCACTAAGATTCTTTTCGAACAGGGCTATATTCTTAACTACAAGTTTATAGAGGGTGAAACCCCCGCCGGCGTTATCAAAATCGCCTTAAAATACGATCCCGTGGACCGCGTAAACGCCATCAAAGACCTCAAGCGCGTTTCCCGTCCGGGCCTTCGTCAGTATACCGGCTACAAAGACATGCCGAGAGTGTTAAACGGATTAGGCATTGCCATCCTCTCTACTTCACAGGGCGTGATGACCAACAAGGAAGCACGCGAGAAGAAAGTGGGCGGCGAAGTGCTGTGTTATGTTTATTAATCAAAGGAGGATACAGATATGTCAAGAATTGGTAAAGCCCCCATTGAAATTCCCGCAGGCGTGACCGTCAGCGTCGAGAATAACGTAATCACAGTCAAAGGTCCCAAAGGCCAGCTCACACAGGCCATCAACCCCGACCTTACCGTAAACATCGAAGGCAATCACCTCACCATCACACGTCCGACCGACGACCGCGAACACCGCGCCCAGCACGGCCTCTACCGCGCCCTCGTCCACAACATGGTGGTAGGCGTTTCAACCGGCTATCGCAAAGAAATGGAATTAGTCGGTGTGGGTTACCGCGCCAACGCCACAGGCCAGGTGCTCGAGCTCTCACTCGGTTACTCACACGCCATATATATCAAGCTCCCCCCGGAGATCAAAGTCGAAACCAAGAGCGAACGCAACAAAAACCCGCTCATCATCCTCGAAAGCGACGACAAACAGCTTCTCGGACAGGTGTGCGCCAAGATCCGCTCACTCCGCAAGCCCGAACCCTACAAAGGCAAAGGCATCAAGTTTGTCGGCGAAATTATCCGTCGCAAATCTGGTAAATCGGCAAGCGCTAAATAAATTTAACCCATAGTAATCATGATCTCCAAGATACAAAGAAGAAACAAAATCAAAACCCGCATCCGCGGCAAGATCTCGGGCACCGCAGCCCGTCCGCGCATGACGGTGTTCCGCTCCAACAAGCAGATCTATGTCCAGCTCGTTGACGACCTCGCCGGCAAAACTCTCTGCGCCGCCTCATCCAAAGGTCTCGAAGAAGGAACAAAATCAGAAATCGCAGCCAAAGTAGGCGAAGCTATCGCCCAGAAAGCACAGGCTGCCGGAATCACCGAAGTGGTCTTCGACCGCAACGGCTACCTCTTCCACGGTAGAGTAAAATCACTGGCTGACGCTGCCCGCAACGGTGGCCTTAAATTTTAAGAAAACATGGCAAAGAGAAATAACAGAGTAAAATCGACCAGCGACATCGAGGTTAAAGAACGCCTCGTCGCCATCAACCGCGTTACGAAAGTGACAAAAGGCGGCCGCACATTCACCTTTGCCGCCATCGTGGTGGTAGGTAACGAAGACGGCATCGTAGGCTGGGGCCTCGGCAAAGCCAACGAAGTCACCGCTGCCATCGCCAAAGGCGTTGAAGCAGCCAAGAAAAACCTCATCCGCGTTCCCGTTCACAAAGGCACCATCCCCCACGAACAGGTTGCCAAATTCGGCGGCTCACGCGTCATCCTCAAGCCCGCATCCCACGGTACCGGTGTGAAAGCCGGCGGCGCTATGCGCGCAGTGCTTGAAAGCGTAGGCGTCACCGACGTCCTTGCCAAATCCAAAGGCTCTTCCAACCCGCACAACCTCGTCAAGGCCACAATCGCTGCCCTCGACGAAATGCGCTCGCCCGCACAGGTGGCCCAGAACCGCGGCATCTCAGTTGAAAAAGTGTTTAACGGCAAATAAATCGCAATATGGCACAGATAAAAATCAAACAGATCAAAAGCCGCATCAATTGCCCCGAAGTGCAGAAGCTCACGCTCAACGCCCTCGGCCTCAGAAAAATGAATCACACCGTGGTGAAAGAAGACACACCCTCTGTGATGGGTATGGTTAACAGAGTGCGTCACCTCGTTGAAGTGACCAAAGCTTAACGAATCAAACAAACACAGACTTTATCATTATGGAATTAAATAACATTCGTCCCGCAGTAGGCTCAGTCACTTCGAAAACCCGCATCGGCCGCGGCCCCGGCTCCGGCAAAGGCGGCACATCAACACGCGGTCACAAGGGCGCCAAATCACGTTCCGGCTACAGCCGCAAGATCGGCTTCGAAGGCGGTCAGATGCCTCTCCAGCGCCGACTCCCCAAATTCGGTTTCAAAAACATCAACCGAGTTGCCTACAAAGCCGTCAACCTCAGTGATATCGATGCCCTGGCAACAGCTAAAGGTCTCGACACCGTCGGCCTCGAAGAGCTCCGCGCTGCCGGTTTCATCTCACGCAAGCAATTGGTGAAAGTGCTGGCCAAAGGCACAGTGAGCCGCGCGCTCAACGTTCAGGCCAACGCCTTCTCGAAAACCGCCGAAAAAGCCATTGTTGAAGCCGGCGGCACAATTGCTGTCGTTAAATAAAATATCACGATGAGATTTTTCAAAACAATAAAAAATATCTGGACGATCGAAGAACTCCGTCATCGACTCGTCATCACATTCCTGCTCGTGCTCGTGTACCGCCTGGGTTGCCAGGTGGTGCTCCCGGGCATCAGCCCCGATGACCTTAAGGCCCTCGCCAATTTCACAAACAACAGCGGCCTTATGCAGCTCCTCGACATGTTCTCCGGCGGTGCCTTCTCACAGGCCTCCATCTTCGCCCTCGGTATCATGCCCTACATCACTGCCTCCATCGTGATCCAGCTCCTCGGCATGGTGCTCCCCTCATTCCAGAAAATGCAGCGCGAAGGCGAGAGCGGTCGTCAGAAACTCAACCAGTACACACGTTATCTTACAGTGCTCATCCTCCTGCTTCAGGGCCCTGCCTACCTCTACAATCTCAAGGTTCAGGTAGCCGCCGCCTCAGCCGGAGGTGCGACAATGGGCTTCGGCACAATATGCTACCTCACTGTGATCCTCGCCGCCGGCTCCATGTTCATCATGTGGCTCGGTGAACGAATCACCGACCGAGGTATCGGCAACGGTATCTCCTTCATCATCCTCGTCGGTATCATAGCCCGCCTGCCGGAAGCGATGTCGTTCGAATTCATCAGCCGTCTGCCCGGTGACTCAATGGCACAGGGCGGCCTCGTGATGTTCCTCGTCGAGATCATCCTCCTGTTCGCTGTCACTGTCGGAGCCGTGCTCCTGGTTCAGGGCACACGCAAAGTGCCTGTGCAGTATGCCAAACGTATTGTCGGCAACAAACAGTACGGTGGCGTGCGCCAGTATATCCCCCTCAAAGTCAACGCAGCCGGCGTGATGCCTATCATCTTCGCCCAGGCGATCATGTTCATCCCCATCACGCTCGCCGGCTTCGGCGCCGACGAATCCGGAAGCGGCTTCTTCGCTGCTTTCTCCGACATCAACGGATTCTGGTACAACTTCGTCTACTTCCTCATGATCGTTGCCTTCACCTACTTCTACACCGCCATCACCGTGCGTCCCACCCAGATGGCCGAAGACATGAAACGCAACAACGGATTCATCCCCGGCGTCAAACCCGGCAAGAAGACAGCCGAATACCTCGACTCCATCATGTCGCGAATCACCCTCCCCGGATCAATCTTCCTCGGAATCGTCGCCATCCTTCCCGCCTTCGCCCGCTTCTTTGGCATCAGCCAGAATTTCGCACAGTTCTTCGGCGGCACATCACTGCTGATTCTCGTAGGCGTTGTTCTCGACACACTCCAGCAAATCGAGAGCCATCTGATGATGCACCACTACGACGGACTCATGAAAGACGGAAAAATCAAAGGCCGTACAACCGGAAACGCTTATTGATCACGATCACCAACCGTCCACGGAAAGATAATTGAATGATCTATCTTAAGACACCAGAAGAAATCGAAAAGATGCGTGCGGCATGCACGCTTGCGAGTCGCACACTTGGCGAAATAGCCAAGTGGGTGACTCCCGGCGTGACAACGCACAAAATAGACGCCGTGGCGCGCGAATTCATAGCCGACAACGGCGGACGCCCCACATGCCTCGGCTACGAAGGATTCCCCGGAGCCGTATGCTGTGAGGTCAACGAAATCGTTGTTCACGGATTCCCCTCCAACTACGCTCTTCGCGAAGGCGACATCATCGGCACCGATCTCGTCGTAGAGCTCGACGGATACAACGGCGACATGTGCTACACTTTCCCCGTCGGCCAGATCGCCGACGACGTCTACGCACTCTGCCGCACAACCAAAGAATCACTGGCCATAGGCATCGAAGCCTGCAAAGAAGGCAACCGCATCGGCGACATCGCCAATGCCATACAGACCTACTGCGAGCACCGGGGCTACAGCGTGGTACGTGAAATGTGCGGACACGGAATCGGACGCAAAATGCACGAAGATCCCGAAGTGCCCAACTACGGACGCCGCGGCACCGGCCCCATAATCCGCAACGGACTCTGCATAGCCATCGAGCCAATGATCAATCTCGGCAGCAAAAACATCGTCATCGAACGCGACGGCTGGACTTGCCGCACACGCGACCGCAAGCCCTCGGCTCACTACGAGCATACTGTTGCCGTCGTCGACGGAAAAGCCGAGATCCTCACATCTTTCGAACCCGTCTACGAAGTGCTTCAGGATAGATTCATTTGAAAACACCCCAACACCTTTGATATGGCAAAACAAGCAGCAATCGAACAGGACGGCGTAATCGTCGAAGCACTCTCAAATGCAATGTTCCGCGTCGAACTTGAAAACGGGCATGAAATCACCGCCCACATCTCAGGCAAGATGCGCATGCATTACATCAAGATCCTTCCCGGCGACAAGGTCCGCGTCGAAATGTCGCCCTACGACCTTTCGAAAGGCCGTATTGCGTTCAGATACAAATAAATAATAAAAAATACATCATAACAATGAAAGTTAGAGCTTCAGTCAAAAAACGCACCCCCGACAGCAAAATCGTGCGTCGTAAAGGACGCCTTTACGTCATCAACAAGAAAAATCCTAAGTACAAACAGCGTCAAGGATAATATTTTTATTAATTTTGCAAAAAAAATAGTCAAAACCATATGGCAGTACGCATAGTGGGAGTTGACCTCCCCCAGAACAAAAGAGGTGAAATCGCCTTGACTTACATCTTCGGCATCGGCCGGAGCGCCGCAAAAGCTATCCTTGAAAAAGCCGGCGTCGACAAAGATATCAAAGTAATGGACTGGACTGACGACCAGGCAGCCAAAGTGCGCGAAGTGATCGGCTCCGACTATAAAGTCGAAGGCGACCTCCGCAGCGAGATCCAGCTCAATATCAAGCGCCTCATGGACATAGGTTGCTATCGCGGTATCCGTCACCGCAACGGGCTCCCCGTTCGCGGTCAGAGCACCAAAAATAACGCACGCACCCGCAAAGGCCGCAAGAAAACAGTCGCTAACAAAAAGAAAGCTACAAAATAATAAATTATGGCAAAAAAGACAGTCGCAGCTAAGAAGAGAAACGTCAAAGTTGACGCCGCAGGTCAGCTTCATGTTCACTCCTCTTTCAACAACATCATCGTGTGCTTAGCCAACTCCGAAGGTCAGGTGATCTCATGGTCAAGCGCAGGTAAAATGGGCTTCCGTGGCTCAAAAAAGAACACACCTTACGCCGCCCAGATGGCAGCACAGGATTGCGCCAAAGTGGCCTACGACCTCGGCCTCCGCAAAGTGAAAGCCTACGTCAAAGGTCCCGGCAACGGTCGTGAATCAGCTATCCGCACCATCCATGGCGCCGGCATCGAAGTGACCGAAATCATCGACGTCACCCCGCTGCCCCACAACGGATGCCGCCCTCCCAAACGCCGTCGCGTCTGATAAACCCTCGGCGCCAGTTCCGCAGTCAGCCCTTTCCCGGCCGACTTCGCGGCACACCGACGTCAATCACCAAACACCAACAAAAAGCCTCGCAACAAGCCAAAGGCCCCTCCACACGGCAACGTGAAATAAGACCATATTTTATCACCTCTCTATGGTCGCGGCTGCACTAAACCGGTGACGAGTCGCCCCGACGCCCGGCGAAGCACTCACAACCTTCATTCAACCCGAAACAAAAATGGCAAGATATACAGGCCCAAAATCAAAAATCGCCCGCAAATTCGGCGAACCCATCTTCGGCGAAGACAAAGTACTCGCCAAGAAAAACTTCCCTCCAGGCCAGCATGGCCAGAACCGGAGAAGAAAAACCTCTGAATACGGCGTACAGCTTCGCGAAAAGCAGAAAGCAAAATACACCTACGGCGTGCTCGAAAAACAGTTCCACAACCTCTTCGAGAAAGCCGCACGCACAAAAGGCATCACCGGCGAAGTGCTCCTTCAGCTTCTTGAAGGCCGCCTCGACAACGTCGTTTACCGTCTTGGCATCGCTCCCTCGCGTGCCGCTGCCCGTCAGCTCGTGCTTCATCGTCACATCACCGTCAACGGTCAGGTAGTGAACATCGCTTCCTACGCCGTTCAGCCCGGTGACATCGTTGGCGTCCGAGAAAAATCCAAATCACTCGAAGTGATCGCCGATGCACTCGCAGGCTTCAACCACTCAAAATATCCCTGGCTCGAATGGGACGAAACCATCAAGGCAGGCAAGCTCCTCCACGTTCCCGCACGTGAAGATATCCCCGAGAACATCAAAGAGCAGCTTATCGTCGAGTTGTATTCTAAATAAAAATCCTTAAGACAGATCCACATGGCTATATTAGCATTTCAAAAACCTGACAAGGTGTTGATGTTGGAGGCCGATAACAAATTCGGCAAGTTTGAGTTCAAGCCATTGGAGCCCGGCTATGGTATCACCATCGGCAATGCGCTTCGCCGCATCCTTCTATCTTCACTCGAAGGTTACGCCATCTCATCCATCAAGATCGACGGCGTAAAGCATGAATTCGACACCATCCCCGGTGTGATGGAAGATGTCACCAACATCATCCTCAACCTTAAAAAAGTTGACCTCAAGCAAGTGGTCGAAGACACCGACGCCGAAAAAGCGGTTGTCAACGTTTCCGGAGTTGAAGTACTCACCGCCGGCGACCTTGGCAAAGTGCTCACAGGCTTCGAAGTCCTCAACCCCGACCTCGTAATCTGTCATTTGGATTCAGCAGCAAGCTTCACACTCGAATTCACTATCAGCAAAGGCCGCGGCTGGGTTCCCGCCGAGGAAAACGTTGTGCCCGACGACGACGTCAACGTTATCGCGATCGACTCCATCTACACCCCGATCAAAAACGTCAAATACACCGTCGACAACTTCCGCGTTGATCAGAAAACCGACTACGACAAGCTCACTCTCGAAATCACCACCAACGGTTCGATCCTTCCCAAAGACGCGCTCAAAGAAGCAGCTAAAATCCTCATCTATCACTTCATGCTCTTCTCCGACGAAAAGATCACCCTCGAATCGTCAGAGCAGGAAGAAAATGAGGAATTCGATGAAGAAGTGCTCCACATGCGCCAGCTCCTCAAATCGAAGCTCGTCGACATGGATCTCTCAGTCCGCGCCCTCAACTGCCTCAAAAGCGCTGAAGTGGAAACCCTTGGCGAGCTCGTTGTGTTCAACCGCAACGACCTCCTCAAATTCCGCAACTTCGGTAAGAAATCGCTCACTGAGCTCGACGACCTGCTGGCCAACCTCAACCTCTCGTTCGGGATGGATATTTCAAAATACAAATTAGATAAAGAGTAATAAACGATGAGACATAATAAAAACTTCAACCACCTCGGTCGTAAAAAAGCCCATCGCGACGCGCTTCTTGCCAACATGACGATCTCGCTGATCCTGCGCAAACGCATCTTCACCACTCTCGCCAAGGCCAAAGCTCTCCGCATGTACGCCGAGCCCCTTATCAACCGTGCAAAGGACGATACGATGACCAACCGTCGTCTCGTGTTCAGCTACCTGCAGAACAAAGAAGCCGTTAACGAACTCTTTCGCGAAGTGGCTCAAAAAATCGCCGAACGCAACGGGGGTTACACCCGCATCCTCAAGACCGGCAACCGCCTCGGCGACAACGCCCAGATGTGCTTCATAGAGCTCGTTGACTACAACGAAAACATGCTCAAGGAAAAAGGCGCCAAGAAAGAAGGCCGCACACGCCGCAGCCGTCGCAGCAGCGATAAGCCCGCAGCCGAAGCCGCTCCCGCAGCCGAAGCTCCCATCGAAGCTCCCGCCGAAAAAGAACTCCCCGCAGCCGAATAATCAGACCATCCGGCACAAGCGGACCGCATGTCAGGCGCCCAACAGCCACCGCGACATGCACATATCATCCACCATCAGCCGCATGCCCCGCGCCCGCACACAGAGCCGGAGCATGCGGCTCGCTTTTTGCACGCCGCACGCCGGTTTTTCTTTCACCGGCCGCCATTTTTCATCGCCGTCCCGGCCCATGGAATTTTAACGATTATTGTAGCATAAGCTCCTAAAATCTTTGATTTCATTGACACTGAAACTCAAATAAAATTAGTATCTTTGCCGTTGAACCACAATCAGGTCAGAAACACAAATCAAAATAACCAACTTTTTAAGTTTTAATCCATTATGAAAATCGAAAAAATCATCGGCCGTGAAGTGCTCGACTCTCGTGGCAACCCCACTGTTGAAGTAGACGTAATCCTCGAATCAGGCGCACGTGGCCGCGCATCCGTTCCCTCTGGTGCCTCCACCGGTGTCAATGAAGCTCTCGAACTTCGTGACGGTGACAAATCACGCTATATGGGCAAAGGCGTTCAGAAAGCCGTTGCCAATGTCAATGGCCCCATCGCCCAGGCCCTCGTAGGCATGAGCGCCCTCGATCAGATCAAGATCGACGAAACCATGATCGCCCTCGACGGCACCGACACCAAGTCGAACCTCGGCGCCAATGCCATCCTCGGCGTTTCGCTCGCCGTTGCCAAAGCTGCCGCTGACTACCTCGACCTCCCCCTCTACAAATACATCGGCGGCTGCAACTCCTACGTGCTCCCCGTGCCGATGATGAACATCATCAACGGCGGCGCTCACTCCGACGCCCCCATCTGCTTCCAGGAATTCATGATCCGTCCCATCGGCGCATGCTGCTTCAAAGAAGGCATCCGCATGGGCACAGAAGTGTTCCACAACCTCAAGAAAGTGCTCCACGACCGCGGCCTCTCAACAGCCGTAGGCGACGAAGGCGGCTTCGCTCCCACACTCGACGGCACTGAAGATGCCCTCGGCGTCATCATCAAAGCCATCGAACTCGCAGGCTACGTTCCCGGCAAGGACGTTACCATCGGTCTCGACTGCGCTTCCTCAGAATTCTACAAAGACGGCGTTTACGACTATTCCTGGAAACAGGGCGCCGACGCTCCCAAACTGACTTCACAGCAGCAGGCTGAATACCTCAAAACCCTCGTTGAAAAATATCCTATCGACTCGATCGAAGACGGTATGGCCGAAAACGACTGGGAAGGCTGGAAGATCCTCACCGACCTCATCGGCGGCCGCTGCCAGCTCGTCGGCGACGACCTCTTCGTCACCAACGTTAAATATCTCCAGCGCGGTATCGCTGAAGGCTGCGCCAACTCGATCCTCGTCAAAGTCAACCAGATCGGCTCGCTCACCGAGACACTCCGCGCCGTCGAGCTTGCTCAGCGCAACGGCTACACCGCTGTGATCTCACATCGCTCAGGCGAAACCGAAGACGCTACCATCGCCGACATCGCCGTTGCAACCAACGCCGGCCAGATCAAGACCGGTTCGGCAAGCCGCTCCGACCGCATGGCCAAATACAACCAGCTCCTCCGCATCCAGGAACAGCTCGGCGAAGCCGCACAGTATGGCTACGGCAAAAAGACCAAAATGCCTCAGGCTTAATAAGCCACCTAAAATAAGCAGGCACACCTGACTTGAAGATCCCTCGCCACTAAAGCGTGGGATCTT
>OHEJ01000310.1_pt1 | contig 20155 bp, 17 predicted proteins | sample 1567261 | NCBI WGS metagenome assembly OHEJ01 (sample SAMEA3879550, study PRJEB24766) | human gut metagenome | biome: human-associated habitat; feature: feces | place: USA | collected 1985/1987 | reverse complement strand
GTGCAGTTCAATTGCCGGGGCGGCTGATTCTTTTTCATCTATTGAATCAAGACCTCACCGCGTCAGACAGCGTATCCCGATTCTGACCTAATTATTATTTCAGCGTGCCGTTTTCGGCCTGCTGGATCATCTTCTGGTTGGCGGTGATGTAGATCTCGACGCGGCGGTTCTGGGCGCGGCCTTCGGCTGTGTCGTTGGATGCTACGTAGTCGGCCATCGGGATGCCCTGTGCCGTAACACGTGCGGCAGATACACCACTGTTTACGAGGAAGTTGCGCACTGCATCAGCGCGGCCGGTCGAAACGCGTTCGTTCACCTGCATCGAGCCGGTGTTGTCGGTGTAACCGAAGATCTGGACATTGGTCTCGGGGTTGTTGATGAGGTTGGATGCAAAACCTGCGAGCGACTGGCGTTCGGCCGTGTTGAGGGTGGTACCGTTTGTCGGGAAGAGGATACCGCTGTTGAATGTCACCTTGATAGCTTCAAGGCCGTTTTGGTCGGTAACTGTTTCTACGGCTGCCTTGTCGGCGAGCTGCCGTTCGAGTTCCTGTTTCTGCTTGTCCATCTTGCGGCCGATGAGCGTGCCGGCACCTGCGCCTACGGCAGCACCGATCGCTGCGCCGATGCCTGCGCCTTTGCCACCGCCGATCAGTGCACCGATACCTGCGCCAAGTCCGGCACCGCCGCCGCCACCGATCAATGCACCTTTACCCATATTGGTCATGCTGTTACAGCCTGCTGAAAGAAGAAGCGAAAGCGACAATGCGCCAATCGTAAAAATTTTTGTCTTTTTCATTATTGTCATATTTTTTGGTTATGTGTTAGCGTGACTGAAGAATTTGCAAATGAATATTTTGCATCTGTTAGTCCGGAACTTCTTTCTTTGATTACAATTTCAGCACCAACATTGTTTTGATTAAATGCAAATTTATCATTAATTTTGCAATAATCAAAATATACAATTTTATGAATGAAAACCGCAACTCCTACGGACGCATTCACCGGCGTGGTTCCAATCTGATATATCATATCGGAGCCCTGATTGCTGTCACGGCCTGGGGTATAGCATTCATCAACACCAAAGTGCTCCTCAACCACGGACTGAGCGCCGTTGAGATCTACGTTTATCGTTTCATAATTGCATATTTATGTATGCTCATCATCTGCCCACGGCCCGTTTTCGCCCGCACGTGGTCCGACGAGATGAAGCTTTTTCTTGTAGGCGTTTGCGGTAGCTCGGTCTATTTCATCGCTGAAAACACAGCCATGAACTACACGCTGGTCACCAACGTGTCGCTCATTGTCACCACATCTCCTATCCTAACAGCACTGCTCATCGGCCTGATGTATCGCAGCGAGCGCCCCACGCGCGGATTCATGACCGGATCGATGATTGCCTTTTCGGGCGTGGCATGCGTGATTTTCAACAGCAGTTTCGTAGTGCAGGTCAATCCGTTAGGCGACATGCTCGCACTCCTTGCCGCCCTCTGCTTCGCCATCTATTCAATACTCCTGCGCCCGCTCAACGCCACCTACAGCGTATGGTTCATCACCCGCAAGACATTTTTCTACGGGATCATCACCGCACTTCCCTTTTTTGCAATCGAGCCGCAGATCGCTCCGTTTGAAGTGATTTTCACGCCTGTAGTCATCGGCAACCTATGTTTCCTCGCCATCGTTTGCTCGGTGCTCGCGTTCAGTTTCTGGGCCATGTCGGTCAAGCGAATAGGCGTCATCATCTCCGGCAACTACCTCTATATAAGCCCGATCGTCACACTCGTAGCTTCAGCGCTTTATCTCGGCGAGGAGGTTTCTGTGGTCGGCTACATCGGCTGCGCGCTCATCCTCATCGGTGTTGCACTGAGCGAACGCCTTTCAGGCAAGAAGCGGCTCTGACACAAACATCTCCATCGGCCTGCCATACACACCCACACATTTCCCCAAAACTAACATGCCAACCGTCCTCACGCCTCCCCTATCCGCCAAACCACGATACACGCTTCTCGACGGGCTGCGTGGCGTGGGCGCCCTCATCGTCATCATCTTCCATTTCGGAGAAGCATTCAGCACCGGGTGGCAATCGCAGATGATGAACCACGGTTATCTGGCCGTCGACTTCTTTTTCATCCTTTCCGGCTTCGTGATAGGCTACGCCTACGACGGCCGCTGGCGCAACGGCCAGATGACCGCCCGCCGCTTCATGCTCCGCCGCTTCATCCGCCTGCACCCCATGGTGGTTCTCGCCATTATCCTTGGCGCGGCCGCTTATATCCTGCAGGGCTGCGTGCGGTGGGACGGCACGCCGATGCCGCCCGAATCGGTCGTCATAGCCCTGATATGCGGACTCCTTTTGCTTCCGGCCATCCCCTACACGATGATGGACGTCCGCGGCTATGCCGAAATGTTCCCGCTCAACGGTCCGCAATGGTCACTATTTTTCGAATACATAGCTAGCATTTTCTATGCCATATTCCTGCACCGTTTTTCCACCCGCTGGCTAAGGATTTTCGTCATCATTTCAGGCATCGGACTTGCCGCCTGCACTTATGCCAACTTTTCCGGCGGCTACACCATGGGCTACGGCTGGAGCATCCTCGGATGGGATATCATCCCCTGCGGCGGGCTGGTCGGGGGACTGTTTCACGTCAGCTTCTGCTTCGGCATCGGCTTGCTTCTGACCCGCGGATTCAAACCGCGCACCGGCATCAGAGGCTCGTTCTGGATCTGCTCGGCACTGCTTCTCGCCGTGTGCATAGCCCCCTATATCACCCCAGACGGCGACATATCCATGCTCAATGCCACCTACGACCTGCTCTGCACATTCATCATCCTGCCTGCCATAGTGTGGATCGGCGCAAACGGCGTCACCACCGACCGCTTCTCAACCGCCGTTTGCGAAAATCTTGGCAACCTTTCCTATCCGGTCTACATTGTCCACTACCCGCTCATGTATCTGTTCTACAGCTGGGTATGGACCAACTCCATCACCTTCACTGAAGCGCTTCCGGTCATGGCATGCATCCTTGTAGCCATCCCGGTTATCGCATGGCTCGCGCTGAGATACTACGACGAGCCCGTGCGCAACTACCTCACGTCCCGGTGGTTGCGCCGAAGCAAAAAGTGAAATCAACCTTTACCGGAAATAAAATCCAGTTCGTCGACGATCTGCACTGCGGCCTGACGCGTCAGAGCGCAATCGCGCGTGATCTCGGCCTCGGCCAGCGCTCGCACCTCTTCGGGATGCACGCGCAGATAATGCCACAGCAGACGCATCGCCACATAGTGCTGCATGTCATTGTCGCTACGGGACGCCTCTACGGCCAGCTCATAGCCGCAATTCATATGCCGCAACAGCTTGTGCACCAGATTGTCGGCAATCTCAGGCGACGGCACCGAAGCGATCCAGCGGCGCGCTTCATCGGGCGTGAACGTCGCGGCATCCACCAGCATAGGAGCCAGCAGCATGCTCTCGCGGGTCGAGCGGTTGCCCCACAATTCACGGGCCAGCTCGATATCCGGTCCTTCGCCGGCTGCTATCTCCGCAAGCTGCGGCATGTTGACGCCAAAAATAATTTTGAAGGGCGACCCTCCGCGGCGCAAAGCATCGGCTATCACGCCATTGCGCATCGCAAAAAGGCGCCGTTTGATCTGTTGTAATCGGTTAAACTCTGTCATGACGTCGCAAAATTACTCAATCGTTCCAACCTCTGCAACTCATCGTCGCAACAAATGCGGCACCCCAACACCAATTTCCGCCCGGACATCCGGCGGTTTTCGCACAATTTTGGCGGAAAAATGAAATAAAGTCATTACCTTTGAAACAATTTAAATATAATCAACAATCAATCCTTAAATCGTTTCAGCTAATGGAAAATCTTCTGTTTTGGCTTGTGCCCGCAGCTTCAATCGTTGCGCTGTGCCTCGCCTACTATTTCTTCCGTTGGATGAAGAAGCAGGATGAAGGCACCGACCAGATGCGTAAGATAGCATCTCACGTACGCAAAGGCGCCATGTCCTACCTCCGCCAACAGTACAAAATCGTGACCATCGTTTTCATCTGCCTCGTCGTGCTCTTCTCGATCATGGCCTATGGATTCGGTGTCCAGAACAAATGGGTGCCCATAGCATTCCTCACAGGCGGCTTCTTCAGCGGCCTCGCCGGCTATCTCGGCATGAAGACAGCCACTTATGCCTCGGCCCGCACAGCCAACGCCGCCCGTCAGTCGCTCAATTCCGGACTGAAAGTAGCCTTCCGCTCGGGCGCCGTGATGGGTCTCGTGGTTGTAGGCCTCGGACTCCTCGACATCTCGTTCTGGTTTATTTTGCTCAACTGCGTGCCTCTCGGCCTTGACGGCACCGCCAAGCTCACCATGATCACCACCACGATGCTCACCTTCGGCATGGGCGCCTCGACGCAGGCCCTGTTTGCACGTGTCGGCGGCGGCATCTACACCAAAGCCGCTGACGTAGGCGCCGACCTCGTGGGCAAAGTCGAAGCCGGCATCCCGGAAGACGACCCGCGCAACCCCGCCACCATCGCCGATAATGTAGGCGACAACGTGGGCGACGTCGCCGGCATGGGCGCCGACCTCTACGAATCATATTGCGGCTCCATCCTCGCAACCGCCGCTCTCGGCGCTGCAGCCGGTGCCACCGGTTTCCTCAACGAAGCCGCCGGCTCAGTGGCTCTGCAGACAAAAGCCGTGCTCGCACCCATGCTCATCGCGGCCGTAGGCATCCTGCTTTCGATTCTGGGCATCTTCGCCGTGAAGACGAAAGAAAACGCCACTATCAAAAGCCTGCTCAAATCGCTCGCCGTAGGCACCAACCTCAGCTCGCTGCTCATCGTCGGCGCCACGTTCCTCATCCTCTGGAGCCTCGACATCCCCAACTGGGTCAACCTCTCGTTGGCCGTCGTCGTAGGTCTCGCAGTCGGCATTGTCATCGGACAGGCAACGGAATATTACACTTCGCAATCCTACCGCCCCACTAAACGGCTTGCCGAAAGCGGCCAGACAGGTCCGGCAACGGTCATCATCTCGGGCGTAGGCCTCGGCATGGTCTCTACGGCCATCCCCGTGCTCGCCGTTGTGTTCGGCATCATAATGTCCTACTGGCTCGCATCAGGATTTGACTTCTCCAACATCTCATGGGGTCTCTACGGCATCGGCATCGCAGCCGTCGGCATGCTCTCCACACTCGGCATCACCCTTGCCACCGACGCCTACGGCCCTATTGCCGACAATGCCGGCGGTAATGCCGAAATGAGCGGCCTCGGCGAAAAAGTGCGCCGCCGCACCGACGCCCTCGACTCGCTGGGCAACACCACGGCAGCCACCGGCAAAGGCTTTGCCATCGGCTCGGCAGCTCTGACCGGTCTTGCCCTCCTGGCTTCTTATGTTGAAGAAATACGCATGGGGCTCGAGCATAAATTCGACGGTCTCATCCAGGCCGGCACCACCATCGATCCCAACGCGATGCTCATCAACGGCACCGATTACCACACAGCCACGTTCACCGACTTCATGGTTCACTACGATGTCACACTGATGAACCCGCTCGTGCTCGCCGGCATGTTCATCGGCGCCATGATGGCATTCCTCTTCTGCGGTCTGACGATGAACGCCGTAGGCCGCGCCGCCGCCCACATGGTCGAAGAGGTGCGCCGCCAGTTCCGCGAAATAAAAGGCATCCTCACCGGCAAAGCCGAACCCGACTATGCACGCTGCGTGCAGATTTCCACCAAGGGCGCCCAGCGCGAAATGGTATTCCCGTCGCTCCTTGCCATAGCCGTTCCTATCCTCGTCGGCCTCATCTTCGGCGTGCCGGGCGTGATAGGCCTGCTCTGTGGCGGCCTCGCCGCAGGTTTCGTGCTCGCCGTGTTCATGGCCAACTCCGGAGGCGCATGGGACAACGCTAAGAAATACATCGAAGAAGGCAACTTCGGCGGCAAAGGCAGCGAAGTGCACAAAGCCACCGTTGTCGGCGACACCGTCGGCGATCCGTTCAAGGACACTTCCGGCCCCTCGCTCAACATCCTCATCAAGCTAATGTCGATGGTGGCAATCGTGATGGCCGGGCTGACAGTCAGCTTCAGTCTGTTCGGATAACAACTTCACACATATCAGTAAATTACATCGTCAGGGCTGTCGCCGGGATAAAAGGCGACAGCCCTTGTTTTTCAAAACGTCAGGCCGAAAAACATGCCAACACCGAGCATTGGTCACACATTTGCAAATGCGATGGATAATTCGTAATTTTGCGCTGATTATTTAACGTTTTCACCATCCATCCGATTATGAACGAGTTAGCCACAAAATACAATCCTGCCGAAGTGGAGGATAAATGGTATGCCTACTGGCTGAAACACAAGCTGTTTCACAGCACGCCAGACGCACGCGAACCCTTTTGCATCGTGATTCCCCCGCCAAACGTCACCGGCGTCCTTCACATGGGTCACATGCTCAACAACACAATCCAGGACATTCTCGTGCGCCGCGCCCGCATGGACGGCAAAAACGCCCTCTGGGTGCCGGGTACCGACCACGCCGCCATCGCCACCGAAGCAAAAGTGGTGGCCAAACTCGCCGAACAGGGCATCAAGAAGAGCGACCTCTCCCGTGAGGAATTCCTCGAAAAAGCCTGGGAATGGACGCATAAATACGGCGGCATAATCCTCCAGCAACTTAAAAAACTCGGCGCCTCGTGCGACTGGGACCGCACCGCGTTCACCATGGACGACATCCGCTCGCGCAGCGTGATCCGCGTATTTGTCGATCTCTACCGCAAAGGCCTCATCTACCGTGGCAAACGCATGGTGAGCTGGGATCCGAAAGCGCAGACTGCCCTCAGCGACATCGAGGTGATCTACAAAGAGGAACACTCGAAACTCTATTATCTCCGCTATAAGATCGTGGGTGAAGACGGATATGCAATCGTCGCCACCACACGTCCCGAAACCATCATGGGCGACACCGCCATGTGCATCAACCCTGCCGATCCCAAGAATCAGCATCTCCGGGGCAAACGCGTGATCGTGCCGTTGGTTGGCCGCGAAATCCCCGTGATCGAGGACGATTATGTCGACATCGAATTCGGCACAGGCTGCCTCAAGGTTACGCCGGCCCACGACATGAACGACTATATGCTCGGCCAGAAGCACAATCTCGAGAGCATCGACATATTCAACGACGATGCCACCGTCAGCGAAGCAGCCGGAATGTACGTCGGTATGGACCGCTTTGCAGTGCGCGAGCAGATCGCCAAAGATCTCGAAGCCGCCGGCCTCATCGAGAAGATCGAAAACTACGAGAACAAAGTGGGATATTCCGAACGCAACTCCGACACTGTCGTCGAACCCCGCCTGAGCGACCAGTGGTTCCTCAAGATGGACTCGCTTGCCAAGCCGGCGCTCGAAGCTGTTGAAAACGATATCATCAAATTCATCCCCGACAAGTTCAAAAACACCTACCGCCACTGGATGACCGACATCCGCGACTGGTGCATCTCGCGTCAGCTCTGGTGGGGCCACCGCATCCCGGCCTACTACCTGCCCGACGGCTCGTTTGTAGTTGCCGAGACCGCCGACGAAGCCCTCGGGCTTGCACGCAAGAGCAACCCATCGCTTACGGCAGCCGACCTCCGTCAAGACGACGATTGCTTCGACACCTGGTTCTCGTCGTGGCTCTGGCCCATCACGCTCTTCAACGGCATCCTCGATCCCGACAACGAAGAAATCAACTATTATTATCCGACAACCGATCTCGTCACCGGCCCCGACATCATCTTCTTCTGGGTTGCCCGCATGATCATGGCCGGATATGAATTCACCGGCCGCCAGCCTTTCAACAACGTCTATTTCACCGGCATCGTCCGCGATGAGATAGGCCGCAAGATGTCGAAACAGCTCGGCAACTCGCCCGACCCGCTCAATCTCATCGAAGAATACGGCGCCGACGGCGTGAGAATGGGCATCATGCTCTCGGCTCCCGCCGGCAACGACATCTTCTTCGACAAGAAGCTCTGCGAAACAGGCCGCAATTTCTCCAACAAGATCTGGAATGCCTTCCGCCTCGTCAAAGGCTGGGATACCGACAGCAATATCAGTCAGCCCGAATCGGCCGCCATCGCATGCCGCTGGTTTGCCTCGAAGCTCTCGCAGGCCATCACCGAGATCAACGATCTCATGTCGAAGTTCCGCCTCTCCGAGGCCGTCAAAGAGATCTACCGTCTCTTCTGGGACGAATTCTCTTCGTGGTATCTCGAAATGGTGAAACCGGCTTACGGATCGCCCATCGACACCGCGACTTACGAAACCACGCTCCACTTCTTCGACTCACTGCTGCGCCTGCTGCACCCCTTCATGCCGTTCATCACCGAGGAGCTGTGGCAGCACATTGCCGACCGCGCCGAAGGCGAATCGATCATGTACGCAGCCACGCCGACTGCAGGCGAAATCGACCTCGATATCATGAACATGGTCGAGCATGCCAAGGAAGTGGTCAACGGCCTGCGCAACGTCCGTGCAGTCAAAAACATCCCCAACAAGGAGGCCCTCACAGTCAACATCCTCGGCACCTGGGACAAAACGCAGGATGCCGTCATTGCCAAACTTGCCAACTCCGGCGCCATCAATCACAACGCTGCTAAAGATCCGGCAGCCGCAACGTTCATGGTAGGCACCACCGAGGTCAATGTGCCTCTCTCGGCCAATATCGACGTTGAAGCCGAGCTGGCCAAGCTGCGCAAAGATCTTGCCTATTACGAAGGCTTCCGCACTTCGGTCAAAAAGAAACTCGAAAACCAGCGCTTCGTCGACAATGCGCCGCAGGCCGTTGTAGAAGGCGAGCGCCGCAAGCTCACCGACGCCGAAGCCAAGATAGCCAGCCTCACCGCCGCTATCGAAGCGCTCGCGAAATAGCCGCGACTGATACTGATAATCATAAAACGCCCCGTCCAAATCCCTTTAGGCCGGGGCGCTGTTGCATTATCGAGGAAATGTACCGGATGTTATCTCACCAGATGCGCCGGACGCACCACATAGGGGAACGGAGAGCGCACAACCACGGACTCATCTTTTTTCAGCCGCTCGATCAGCGCCAACGCTTCGGCCGGCTCAGCCGTAGTTCCGGCCACTACATAGTAGTTTTTATCGCGGTCCTGCAGCACGAAAGCGCCGTCGTAACCGAAGCCGCGGAGACGCTCGCACATCGAGCTGGCGTTGAAAATCTGGCGAAAACGACCGGTCACCACGCAATAACGGTACATCTGCGGAGCCTCGACACCCTTTTCTTTATATATGGTTGCCGGGAATGTCATCACAGGCAGTGTGACACCGTCGAAAGTCATCTCCTTAGGCATCTGGCTGTCGCGGAACGCGGCGGTTGTGGCCGAATCGCCGGTTTCCGTCCGGCGTTCTTTAGCCTTTTCATAAGCGGCCCGGTAGTTGTTTTCGTTTGTTTTGCATGCCGATGTGATCAGCATCACCACCGACATAATGATCAGTATCTTTTTCATTTCAGTTTTAGTTTTCCTAATTCAATGACATCGAGGCCCTTAATGTGGCCATCGTCAATTGTGAGCCGTATGAGCGTGCGCACCTTCTGCCATCCGTGATAACCGGCGGCTCCGGGGTTGACATGCAACAGGTTAAGCTCCAGGTCGGGTATCACTTTCAGTATGTGGGAGTGGCCGCACACCATAAGCCTTATCTGCTCGTCGCGCAGCAATTTCTTAACGCCCGGAGCATAACGGCCGGGATAACCGTCTATGTGCGTGAGCCACACTTTCACCCCCTCCACTTCAAATTCAAGCGCTTCGGGACAGATCCGCCGCACTTCCGATCCGTCGATATTCCCCGACACTGCACGCACCACCGGCGCAATGGCTTTAAGCTGCTCTATTATCGAGCAGTCGCCAATATCGCCGGCATGCCAGATCTCGTCGCACCCGGCGAAATGCCGTGCGTAACGGTCGTCCCAGCATGAATGGGTATCGGAGAGAATACCGATCTGTTTCATCATTCCTGTTCTACAATCGACTTTATCTTCTTGGGGATATCAGTATTGTCCTGAATCTGCGAGAAGCGGTCGGCACCGACACCGGCAGCAAACACCGGTACAGGAGCGCCGGAATGATCACCGGTGGTCCATCCCACACCGCTCACATCGCTAATGAGGGCATAGACGGCTTCGGCGAATGCGTTGAAACTGTTGTACATGCCTTTCGTATCCGCTGTGTTGCGCAATTCAAATGTCTTTTCAAACATATCGCGGAGCATGGCGTCATCTTTCTCGCCTACGGGGATGTTGCTGTAAAGCCCCAGACGGTCGCTCAGGAATTCTTTCATATCCTCCCAGCCGTAAGCGATGCGCGAGCGAAGCAGCGCTTTGCAGTGAGCCGAGAAGCTGTCCTTCGACATCCGCTGATATTTCAGGTATTGCGGCCTCATATCGTAGTGCACGCTGCGGCTGGCCAGACCTAAGCCGCCCGTTTCATGATCGGCGGTGACCACGATCAGCGTTTCGTCGGGATGCGCTTTAAGAAATTCGCATGCAATGGCGAGCGAGGCATCGAAGCTGAGCGTCTCCATCACGTTAGTGGCGGCGTCGTTGGCATGGCCGGCATGGTCGATGCTGCCGCCCTCCACCATCATAAAGAAGCGGTCGGGCGTATTGGCCATCAGATGGTTAAGGCAAGCCTGCGTCATGGCCGGAAGGGTCATGGCGCCTTCGATGGAATCGATCGTAAGCCCTATCTCGTTGTCGCTCGGGTTGTTCTCGGCAAGAAGCAACACTTTGCTGTAACGCGCATCGGCAAGGCCGCCGAGGCCGCGCACAACCGACACCTGATTCTGCTCAAACACATCAAGCAAATCCGTAGCATTGCCTTTCTTGTCTTTCAGTCCGCGCAGATTGGCGCCGGCTATAAACTCAAATCCGCTTGCCGCAGCATCACAGCCTATCTCGTAAAACATCGCACGGGCCGGCTGATGGGCATAGAAAGCGCCGGGCGTAGCATCGTCGGGAGCCACTGTCGTCACAAGCCCCACGCCATAACCTTTATCGTGGAGCATTGTGGCGATAGAGACAACGGCAGCGCTGTCGGGCGTCACGCCGAGCATGCCGTTGTTCGTCTTGTTGCCGGTGGCCAGCGCCGTACCGGCCGCAGCGGAATCGGTGACAGGCGACGAGGCCGAATAGGTGAACGCGAGAGAGCTCACCGGCAGCTGCATCATAGTGAGCGGCTCGGCATTGCCGAGCACCATGCGGTTGTAGGTCTGCGCGAGCGACACGGCACCGACGCCCATGCCGTCGCCGATAAAATAAAACACATATTTAGGCGCGGCGGCGTTGACCGCAAAGGCCAGCAATAGCGTCAGGAAGGCTGCTATATTACGTATTTTCATCATTTAAGGTTATGTCCGGTTGTTTGATAATTTAATACTATGCTCTGTTATTTGTCGACAGCACCACCCGAAGCCTGTGCGTCGATGGCGGCCATGGCGGCGAGGTTGAGGATGCTTTTCACGGGTGAATTGACGCTGATGTAGTGGATAGGCTTGTTAAGGCCCATCTGGATCGGGCCGAGCACGTCGCCCACACCCAGTTCGAGCATCATACGGTAGGCGGTGCCGGCGGAGCCGAGGCTCGGGAACACCAGTGCGTTAACATCTTCGCCTTTCAGGCGGTTGAAGGGGAAGGTGGCGTCGCGGAGCTCGCGGTTCATAGCGAAGTTGATCGACATTTCGCCGTCAATCAGTAGGTCAGGATAGAGTTCATGCATCCGCTCTACGACATGACGGGAGTTCAGGCACTCGGTCTCGTCACTCGAGCCGAAGTTGCTGTAGGAGAGCATCGCCATGACGGGCTTCTGTGCGAAGTATTCCACGGAGTTGCGTGTGAGGCGGGCAATGTCGAAGAGTGTTTCCTCATCAACTTTTTTGTTGACCTGCGTATCGGCGAGAAAATATGTGCCGCGCTTGGTGTTGATGATGTGCATCGAAGCGAAATGCTTGTAGCTCGGACGGATGCCCACCACTTCTTTAGCTATCTCTCCGATCGAATGTGCGGCCGAGTAGGTGCCTCCGAGGAAGGCGTCGGCATCGCCGAAGTTCACCATCATCATGCCGAAATAGTTGCGGTCAAACATCTTTTCGAGCGCTTCGTTGTAGCTTACGCCGAGACGCTGACGGTCTTCATACAGGCGCTTGGCGTAGCGCTCGCGGCGCTCTGCCTCGCGATCGTGGCGAAGGTTGACAATCTCGATATCACTGATATCCAAGCCCAGACGTTTGGCTCGTTTGCCTATCATCTCTTCGTTGCCGAGCAGTATCGGGATGAGCAGACCCTCTTTGCGGGCAATGACGGCGGCTTTGAGCATCTTGTCGGTATTGGCTTCGGCAAACACCACACGTTTGGGATTCGACCGTGCCTGATCGAAGATGCGGCGCAGGAGCTTGTTGTCATAGCCCATCATCTTGCGGAGCTTCTCTTCATATTTGTCCCAGTCGGTGATAGGCCGGCGGGCAACGCCGCTCTCCATGGCGCCGCGGGCAACGGCCGGTGCAACCGATGTGAGCAGGCGCGGATCGAGCGGTTTCGGGAGAATATAGTCGCGGCCGAAATGCATGTCAGTCTTGTCATAGGCCGTATTGACGACGGGAGGCACAGGCTCTTTGGCGAGATCGGCAATGGCGTGGACGGCCGAAAGCTTCATCGCTTCGTTGATTGCCGTCGCGCCGCAATCGAGCGCCCCGCGGAATATATACGGGAAGCCGAGCACGTTGTTGATCTGGTTGGGATAGTCGCTGCGGCCGGTGGCAAAAATCAGGTCGGGACGAGATGCCATGGCGAGTTCGTAGGAGATCTCAGGGTCGGGATTGGCCAGCGCGAACACGATAGGTTTGGGAGCCATCGACTGAAGCATCTCAGGCGTCACCACATCTTTCACCGACAGACCGAGAAACACGTCGGCATCTTTCATGGCTTCGGCCAGCGTATTGACGGGACGGTCGGTCATAAACTAGCGTTTCTGAGCGTTAAGGCCGCTGCGGGAGGCATTGATCACGCCTTTGCTGTCGCACATCACCACGTTTTCTTTCTTCACGCCAAGCGCTATATAAAGACGTGTGCACGAAACGGCTGCCGCTCCGGCTCCGTTCACCACGAGCTTCACGTCTTCTATCTTTTTGCCCTGAATCTCAAGCGCATTCAGCAGGCCGGCGGCCGAGATGATGGCGGTGCCGTGCTGATCGTCGTGCATCACAGGGATGTCACATTCCTCTTTCAGGCGGCGCTCGATTTCGAAGCACTCGGGTGCTTTGATGTCCTCGAGATTTATGCCGCCGAATGTCGGCGACAGCGCTTTCACGATGCTGATAAATTTGTCAGGGTCGTTTTCAGCCACCTCGATATCGAAGCAGTCTATTCCGGCAAATATCTTGAACAGCAGCGCCTTGCCCTCCATCACCGGCTTTCCCGCAAGCGGACCGATATTTCCAAGACCAAGCACAGCCGTACCGTTGGATATCACGGCCACGAGATTGCCTTTATTGGTGTATTCATATGCATTGGCTGGATTTGCCTCGATTTCTTTGCACGGATAAGCCACGCCGGGCGAATAAGCCAACGCCAGATCATGCTGTGTGGCGTAAGGTTTTGTTGGTATTACTTCAATTTTACCGGGCTTGACCTCGCTGTGATACTCGAGCGCCGATTCTTTGGTTACGGTCGACATATTTCTTTTATGTTAAGTATTTTATGTATTGGCTATGTGTCGGGCTCCGACACTCTTGTTTTCATAGGCATGCTGACATGCTCATGCCTCAGCAAATTTAAAACAATTTTCCCATAACATCTTCCCGCCCCGTCACATTTAACCCATTTTTAACCTGCCGCCACAATCTCATCACAATATCGCCTCAATACCGTCCGACAAATGCCTTATTTTGCATACAATTATTTGAGCTGATATGGATTTTTTGCTTACATTTGCGTAATCTAAAATCCGACACTATGAACATTCATTCACATCTTCGCCGTAGCGCACTCCCCATTTTCGCAATCATCTTATGCACAATGGCGTGCACGATATCCTGCGCTAAAAAGCTCAGCATCGAACATACAAAGTCCATTGCCGAAAAATATATCAATGAAGATAAGTGTGATGAAGCCCTGAAGCTGATTTTCGACAATCTCACGGATGAAGAGATCGCTCAAAACGCCCTCTTCCTTTTGGTGAAAGCCGCTTCCGACTTTGAGCCGGTATTCCAGGATGCAGTCGTAATGGATCACACGATCTATGGCGACAAGGTCAACTCCGCCCGCTTGAGCAGCGATAAGAAATTGCTCGTTACGGCCGACGGCACCACCTTGCGAATTCGCGTATTCAGCTTCCCCGACATGAAGGAGTCCTTGATCATTCCGACCCAAGCGCCTGTCTACTCGGCCATTATGGATCGCAGCGGCAACAGGATCGTTGCGGCGGGCCACGACGGCAATGTCTATTTCTACGATTATCCGTCGGGAAATGAAATCGGGAAAATCCATGCCCACGATTATCCCGTCAGGGATCTGTGGCTGACAAAAGACGGGAAACTCATCACCGTGTCCAACGATCACACAATCAGTGTGTTTGATCCTGAGAGCGGCGAACGTCTGCAGAACATGAAGATCCACTCCATGAACATCAAAAACGTGACTTTATCGCCGGATGAAACGCTTGTGGCCACGGCATCAAACGATGGCTCAGTGCAGACGCTCGAATATCACAACGGCGAGCTCAGCCTTATAGGCAAATACATCAATGCAGCCGACAACTATGTCAATGCCATTGCCATAAGCCCTGACAAGCAGCTCGTTGCCTCCGGCTCGGGCGACGGCAATGTCAAATTCTGGGGCGCAAGAGACCACAAACCTGTCGGCTCGGTTTCTTTGGAGGAGCCTGTCAGCGCATTGTCATTCAGCCCCGACGGCACGCGCTTGATAGCCGGCACCGCCTCCCACGTCTACCTTATCGATGCCGTCACCAGACAAGCCGTCATCCAGTTCCCGGTCATAGGCAATGAATACTGGTCGGCCGAGTTCATCGACAACGACCGCGTCATGGTTTCCGAAAACAAATCAGTGAAAATCATAAAGATCCCCACCACCGATGAAATCTTAGAAACCTGCCGCGAGATCTACAACGACCTCTGATCCCTCCCTCCCAAAAGTGAAAAGCGAAAAAGCCGCAAAAAGTTGCCCGATTGAAATTAATTTATTAAATTTGCACTCCGAATTGCGAATATTTAAAACGAAAATAACATCATACGGCAATGAAAAGAACATTCCAACCTTCTAACAGAAAGAGAGTTAACAAGCATGGTTTCCGCGAAAGAATGTCGACAGCTGATGGACGCAAGGTGCTTGCACGTCGTCGTGCCAAAGGTCGCGCACGTCTTACCGTAAGCTGCTCTATCGCCGGAAAATAATCTCGGCAATTATCTCTCATACAGCCAATGGAAGGTTGCCCCGCTTCATCGGACGGCAACCTTTGCTGTTTCAAACCACCGCCTCTCCCCTCATCTGAACAAGTCAACCACCTTTACAATCCATGACACGTCAGGAATATATCGACGCCATCCGCGCGCGCCATTCATGCCGCTCGTTTAAGGATCTCGACCCGCAGAAGCGCGACAAAATTGCCGAATTGGCAGGCCACTCGCCGCACCTTAAACCCATAATGCTCGATTCCGACGGCCGAATAGGCACCTACGGCGTAATACGAGGCAGCAAAGTCGCCGTTGCAGTCATAGCCGGCGAGCCCCCCGCGCTCACACGTCAGGCAGCCTTGGACGCCGAAGATTTCTTGCTTCAGTGCACCAATCTCGGCCTCGGCACCTGCTGGCTCGGAGGCACTTTCAAAGTGTCGGGCACCGGACACGACAAGCAGATCCCGGCCATAATCGTCGTGGGAGAACCCAAAGACAAGCCAACATTGGTCGACAGCCTGATGCGCCGTTTCGCCAAAAGCACTTCCCGCAAACCATTCGACGAACTTTTCCGCCCCGTCAGTCCCGAATGCGACATCACCCCATTCCGCCTGCCGCTGGAAATGATGCGTCTGGCACCATCGGCTTGCAACGCCCAGCCCTGGCGCGCCTGTGTCGACAAAAGCGGAAACATCCATTTCTACTGCGTCACCGACAACAAATACTCCGACCTCGACATGGGCATAGCCCTCTGCCATTTCAGCCTCACCGCCCCCTCAACATCTTCCCCGCCGCCCGCTACGTCTGCTCATGGCATTAATTGAGGAAAAATTCTTACCTTTGCACCCGCAAAACATCAAGCAGTTATTCAATAGATATGATTTCGGTAAACAATTTAGGCATACAATTCGGGAAACGCATTCTTTTTCAGGATGTCAACATGAAGTTCACCCCCGGCAACTGCTACGGCATCATCGGTGCCAACGGCGCCGGCAAGTCGACCCTCATGCGCATCCTCAGCAACCAGCTCGCCCCTACCCATGGCACTGTGACCCAGGGACCTGGCGAACGCATGAGCGTGCTGGAGCAGGACCACTTTAAGTTCGACGAGTTCACCGTCATGGACACTGTCCTTCAGGGACACACTGTGCTCTGGGACATCATGCAGGAGAAAAACGCCATCTATGCCAAGGAAGACTTTAGCGACGCCGACGGCATCCGCGCATCGGAGCTCGAAGAGAAATTTGCCGAAGGCTGGAACGCCGAGAGCGACGCCGCCGCTCTCCTCAGTGGCCTCGGCATACGCGAAGACAGGCACTACATGCTGATGAAAGATCTCAGCGGTAATGAAAAGGTACGCGTGCTCCTCGCAAAAGCGCTCTTCGGCAACCCCGACAATCTCCTTCTCGACGAACCGACCAACGACCTCGACCTCGAAACCGTAGCCTGGCTCGAAAACTATCTCTCGAATTTCGAAAACACCGTACTCGTCGTGAGCCACGACCGTCACTTCCTCGACGCCGTGTCGACTCACACGCTCGACATCGATTATAATAAGGTGTCGCTCTTCGCCGGCAACTACAGCTTCTGGTATGAATCGAGCCAGCTCGCCCTGCGCCAGCAGCAGCAACAAAACAAGAAAGCCGAGGAAAAACGCAAGGAGCTCCTCGAGTTCATTCAGCGTTTCAGCGCCAACGTGGCAAAGTCGAAGCAGACCACCTCGCGCAAAAAGATGCTCGAAAAACTCAACATCGAAGAGATCCAGCCCTCCTCGCGCCGCTATCCGGGCATCATCTTCACACCCCAGCGCGAACCGGGCAACAAGATTCTCGAAGTGCACGGCCTGACGGCGTCGGTCGACGGCGATCTGCTGTTTAAAGACGTCAACTTCCAGGTTGAAAAGGGCGACAAGGTAGCATTCCTGAGCCACGACCCGCGCGCCATGACGGCCCTCTTCGAAATCATCACGGGCAACCGCAAAGCCGACGAAGGCACATTCGACTGGGGTCAGACCATCACCACGGCCTATCTGCCGCTCGACAATTCCTCGTTCTTCAACACCGACCTCAATCTCGTCGACTGGCTCTGCCAGTTCAGCAACGATTCGAGCGAGATATACCTCAAAGGCTTCCTCGGCAAGATGCTTTTCTCGGGCGAAGAGGTGCTCAAAAAAGCCTCCGTACTCTCCGGCGGCGAAAAGATGCGCTGCATGATTGCCCGCATGATGCTCCGAGATGCCAACACCATGATTCTCGACTCGCCGACCAACCATCTCGACCTCGAGTCAATCCAGGCGTTCAACAACACGCTTCAGAATTTCAAAGGCAACATCCTCCTTGCATCGCACGACCACGAATTCATCCAGACAGTGTGCAACCGCATCATCGAACTTACGCCCAACGGCATCATCGACAAGATGATGGACTACGACGACTACATCACCGACGAACGCGTGGCCGCCGCACGCTCAAGACTCTACGGCGAATAACTCACTCCCCCTATCCATTCACTTAACAATTCGATTATGGTACGACATATAGTTACTTTCCGATTCACCGGCACCCCCTCGCAGCGCAAAACTGTGGCCCAATCGTTCCGCGACGCGCTCGTGGCCCTGCCGGCTCAGATTCCTCAGCTGAAAAGCATCGAGGTGGGCATCAACGAAAACCCCGCCGAGACGTGGGACCTCGTCCTCATCGCCGAAGCCGAAACCCTCGACGACGTCGCCGCCTACTCGGCGCATCCCGCACATCTGGCTGCCGTGCAGATCATTGCCGGCCACAAGGCCGACCGCGCATGCGTCGACTACACTATCGACTGATAATCAGGTACATCTTTCAGAAATTCACAACGCCCTGCCTCATAATCCATGCGGCAGCAATAATGGCGCATCCCGTTGCTCACCGTGAGATATGGAGCACGAAGCACCATCGCATATCGCGCAATCTGATCAAAGGTCCGTTGCGTAACCTGCACATCGGGCGCCTTGTATTCCACAATCATCACCGGCCGCATCGCGCCGTCGTAGACAACGGTGTCGCACCGCCGCGTCGTGCCGTTGAGCGTGATTGATATCTCATTGGCAATGCGCCCCGAAAGATAGCCTTTCTCGGCCACGAGCATCGACACAAAATGCTGACGAACCCACTCTTCGGGCGTCAGTGCCACCCACCGCTGTCGCCAGCAATCATACACTTCTGCACGGCCCGACTCGCCGGGGCGCAATTCCAGCTGCGCCGACGGCAGGTTGAGGCGGGGATATGACGACACTGTATCTTCTGTCATTTTATTGTCTGCTATTGTTTTTTCTTCAAAGTTACACACTTCCGGTTGTCAAACCAATAATTGCTCGATTAATAATTGCGTCAATAGCTTTTTTTAGCTAAATTTGCTTCATGCAACGGCAGGCGGCATGCCGGTTCACCTCATGCCGCCGCCTCCAATTCCTAACACGCATCCCACAATGGCAGCCAACTCCTCCACCCAGACGTTCCGCGAGATTATGCAGGCAATATCAAAGCACCAGACCGCCCCTGTCTACATTCTCTTTGGCGAAGAAAACTATTTCATCGACGAACTGGTGAAAGCGTTCGAAGCCATGGTGCCGGAGGCAGAACAGGATTTCAATCTCTACACACTTTACGCTCAGGAGATAACGCCTGAAGTCGTGATCTCGACCTGCATGCGCTTCCCGATGATGTCCGACCGCCAGGTCGTTATCCTCAAGGAGGCGCAGGCCGCACGCGCCGATGCCATTAACAAGCTGCACACCTACGCCGCCAACCCCAACCCCTCGACGGTGCTGGTGATATGCTTCCGATCCGACAAGGCCAAAGGCAAAGACCTGCTGGCCAAGGTGAAGGAAAACGGCGGTGTGCTCTTTGAGTCGAAACGTCTCACAGAAAAGACCATCGATCCGCTCATCAGCGCCATCGTTCAGGACAAAGGCCTCAGCATCGAGCCAAAAGGCATGTCGATGCTTCGCGACTTCATCGGCGCCGACGTTGCCAAGCTCTACAATGAGATCGACAAGCTGGCGTTTATTCTCGGAAAAGGCGCCATGATCACCCCCGAAAGCATAGAGCGCAACGTGGGCATGAGCAAGGATTTCAACAACTTCGAGCTCGTCGATGCCATCGCGGCAAAGGACACGGCAAAGATATTACGCATCATCAGCTATTTCCGCAGCAACCCGAAAAATCACCCTGCCATTCTCACCGTCGCGGCCGTATTCAGCTATTTCTCAGGCCTGTTGATTGCATGGTTCACACGCGACCGCTCCCCACATTCGCTTATGGAAGCTCTCGGTCTGCGCTGGCAGAGCCAGCTCACGCGCTACACCATCGGCATGCGTAACTACAATGCCTACAAAGTGATTGAGATCATATCGGCCATTCGCGAATTTGATGTCAAAAGCAAGGGCATTGGCAGCCGTCAGAACGAATACGACCTCCTGCACAACCTCATGTTCCGGATCACCACCTGCTCCGGAAAAATCGACATCTGATTCCTCACCCGTCAGTCAAATTTGCCCCCCCCTACTTCATGCCCCATCTTAGAGCCGGTTCGACAATAAATGTTAACGTCAGGGTCGCATAGTGCGGAGTGATTTTTGGCCTGAGAGGAAAGAGTGTACTGGATGTACACGACTGACGAACAGGGCGAAAAGCGCCCGCAATATGC
>OHEJ01000305.1_pt1 | contig 20515 bp, 10 predicted proteins | sample 1567261 | NCBI WGS metagenome assembly OHEJ01 (sample SAMEA3879550, study PRJEB24766) | human gut metagenome | biome: human-associated habitat; feature: feces | place: USA | collected 1985/1987 | reverse complement strand
TTTCTAAGAGATTTTGATATTATGGTTTTTATATAGAATCATGATTAATTGGTTTTCGGGATTGGTGCGTAGTGATTACGCGCCATTCTATTTTAAAAGACCAGCATCCTTTTCTGTAAACTAGAACCTGGCAATTCTTCATAATATAAAAAGGTGACTGACAATAAATTATAAATCTAAAAATAATTGTAACAATGAACAGAAAGAAATTGTTAATATCACTCGCTATGGTTATGCTGTCAATGGCGGGGCTGGCTGCAGATAATCTGCCGGCACTCCGTGTGCAGGGTAAGAATCTGGTAGATGCCAATGGTAAGACTGTTGTCTTGCATGGCGTAATGGATACGCCAAACCGCTACTTCAACGGTTGGAGATGGCAACAGTGGAAGGCTGATTATTCTGAAGCCGACATTAAGCCTTGCTTGGAATATTTCTCTAAGCAGTTCTCGGCTATCACCGACAAGAAGCAGGGTGCTTACTGTACCGTGTTCCGATTGCACATGGATCCATGCTGGACCAACGATCCGGCAAAGAAAGCAGAAAACGAGGCAGATATCTCGGCATTCAACATGGCGCGCTATCGTCTCTATCTCCAGAAACTCTACATTCCTCTCATCAAGGATGCTATAGCACATGGGCTTTATGTCATCGTTCGTCCACCGGGAGTCTGTCCTCAGGACATTAGCGTGGGCGATAAGTACAACCGCTATCTGAAGGGTATCTGGAAAACTTTTGCTGCCGATGAGTATATCCGGCAGAATTCGGGTATTATCTCCATCGAACTTGCCAACGAGCCGGTGAGGGTTCATCTGAGTGATGGCTCTAATTCGGATAAAGCATTACACGATTACTTCCAGCCGGTAGTAGATGTGATTCGCGAACAAGGTTTCAAAGGCATCATCTGGGTACCAGGTGCGGGTTATCAGAGCCAGTATCAGAACTACGCCAAGTATCCTATCACCGATAGCGAGGACAATTTCTCTTATGCCGTGCATGTTTATTCCGGCTGGTATGGAAATATGACCGATAAGAATTGCAATCACGATACTTTCATCCGCAACTTCAAGAGTCAGGTGCCGATGGTAGAGACGAAACCTATCATGGTAACGGAGATAGACTGGAGTCCGGAAGATCCGGACAAGGCGAGCGAAGGTCACTACAATGAGTGGGGACAGTGGATACAACCTAACCTGGGAAGCTGGGCAACAGCATCTACCTCGAAATGGGGATTGGCATGGAAGGCAGTTCACGACCACTTTGGCAATATCGGAATGACGATTACCCATCCACAGGAATATTACGATATTGATGTATATCTTAAAACGGGCAAGGTGATTCCAGGTTTCCAGAATGCCAAGAAACACGGATTGTTCGAAGAGTGTTGCGGCTATGCCTGTATGAACTGGTATAAAGAGTGGTATTTGAAACAAAATACAACGGGAATTAAACAATTAGAAACCCAGGCAGACGTGGTTTCCACCTTATATTATAATATAGAAGGAAAAGAAGTTGAAAAGCCAACTGCAGGTGTTTATATAATAAAACAACTGTTAAGTAATGGAAAAATACGTTCTCGCAAGGTTTTTCTAAAATGATAAACTTTCTGTTACACCACGCAAAGTATGTTTCGAAAGAAATCCATACCTTTGCCGCCGTGAATAAACAGTTTTAGCGCACGCCTAAATTTTTAAAGCATAAATCAAAAATGAATAGAACATGATTGAACAAGTGTTAACAATGAAACGGACAGCAGCCTTATGCTTGGTGGGAGCTTTCTGCAGCCTGAATGCTCAGGCACAGAATATCCAGGTCAAGGGTAATCTTGTTGACGGTACAGGTGAGCCTCTGATAGGTGCCACTGTAAAAGTGAAAGGTAATGCCAGCGTCGGTGCGGTCACCGACTTAGATGGTAATTTCAGCATCAGTGTTCCTTCTGAGAATTCTATCCTCGTATTTACATACGTAGGTATGAAGACCAAGGAAGTAAAGATTGGTACGAAGAGAGAGTTCAAACTTACTCTTGAAGACGACAATGCCATTGGCGAAGTTGTAGTCGTTGGTTATGGTCAGCAGAAGAAGGCTTCTGTCGTAGGTTCCATCACCCAGACTACTGGTGAGGTTTTGGAGCGTGCAGCTGGTGTCAGCGACGTTGGTTCAGCCTTGACAGGTAACCTCCCAGGAGTTGTTACAATCCAAGGCAATGGTATGCCTGGTGAGGAGGAACCTCAGATTATCATCCGTGGTTCTAGTTCATGGAACAATTCCGACCCTCTCGTTCTCGTTGATGGTATTGAACGTCCTCTGAGCAGCGTGGACATCTCTTCTGTGGAGAGCATCTCTGTACTGAAGGATGCTTCTGCTACTGCAGTCTATGGTGTGAAGGGTGCCAATGGTGTCATCTTGGTTACCACCAAGCGTGGTCAGGAAGGCAAGGCTAAGATTGATGTTGGTTTCAATGCTACGTTGAAAGCTCCTTCTAAGTTGCCTAACAAGTACGATTCTTATGATGCGTTGATGCTTCGCAACCAAGTGATAGAGCGTGAACTGGGCATTTATCCTGAAGGTGTTTCATATCTTCGTCCTCAGTCTTTTATAGACAACTATCGAAACCAGACTACGCAGGAGCAGCGTGAACGTTATGCCAATGTGGATTGGCAGGATGCACTTTTCAAAAAGTCTGCTGTGTCCTATAATGCCAACGTGAACGTGAGTGGTGGTACAAAATTCGTTAAGTACTTCGCTTCTGCTGATTTCGTGCATGAGGGTGACCTCTTCCGTGAGTATGACAATGGTCGTAACTACAACTCTGGCTATGGATACAATCGTATCAATGTTCGTAGTAACTTGGACTTTGCCATCACAAGTAGCACTACTTTGAAGGTAAATGTGGCTGGTAGCAATGGCGTAAGAAAAGCTCCTTGGAGTAACATGAGCAATAGTGAGTGGCAGATTGGTCAGCAGTGGGCTGGTGCTTATAACATCGCCCCAGATGTGTTCTTGCCACAATATTCTGACGGCACATGGGGATTCTATCCAGCTGCTTCCAATGTAAGTAACTCTGCACAGAATCTTGCTATCGGTGGTACAGCACAGGCTACAACCACTCGTATCAATACAGACTTTACCCTTGAGCAGAAATTGGATTTCATAACCAAAGGCTTAAATTTCCGTGGTACTATCTCTTGGGATAATGTTTTTGTTGAGACAGGACGAGGTATCAATGACTTGAATAATGAAGCCCAGACTAAGTATATTGATCCTGAAACAGGTCAGGTTACTTATGGTAAAGAACTTGAAGGAAATAATAAGTTTGATTGGCAGCAAGGTGTGAACTGGTCAACGGAAGGTGGTTCTGTAGATAATAACCAGACTGTTCGCAACCTCTACTATCAGTTGCAGCTCAACTGGGCTCGCAAGTTTGGACAGCATGATGTATCAGCCATGGGCTTGTTCTCACGTCAGGAGAATGCACGTGGTAGTGTGATGCCAACTTACCGTGAGGACTGGGCGTTCCGTGCTACCTATAGCTATGCAGGTCGTTATAACATCGAGTATAATGGTGCCTATAACGGATCAGAAAAGTTCAGCAAGGACAATCGTTTTGCCTTCTTCAATTCAGGTGCTATCGGATGGACCATCACTGAGGAAAACTTCATGAAGTCTCTTCGTGACAATCACATCATCGATATGTTGAAGTTCCGCGCTTCCTATGGTGAGATTGGTGATGACAACATTGGTGACCCATTTGATTCTTCTCGTCGCTGGTTGTATATGAGTCAATGGGCGTATGGCGGCAAGACTACGATGGATCTCGACCATACAGAGAGCATCTATACATGGTATCGACAGAACACTCTTGGAAATGATAATGTGAAATGGGAAACAGTTAAGAAAACCAACTTCGGTATTGATTATGGTTTCTTGGGAGGCTTGATTACTGGTTCTTTGGATTTCTTCTGTGATCGTCGTAATGACATCTTGATTTTCGGCTCCAACCGTTCTGTTCCTTCTTATTTCGGAACGACAGCACCTACTATTAATAAAGGTAAGGTTCGTACCAGTGGTTACGAGTGGGAATTGAAACTTAATAAGGTGTTTGCTAATGGCTTGCGACTCTGGGGTAATTTCAATATGACCCATGCCAAGAATAAGGTGATTTTGAAGGATGATGCCATCCTTACTCCAAATTATCAAAAGGAGGCAGGATTTGCCATGAATCAGTATCACTCTTATATAGATAAGGGCTTTATCAATAATATTGATGATTTGATAGGTTCTCCGGCGCACGACTCCAATGACAATCACCGTTTGGTTGGTGACTATTACATTGTTGATTTCAATGGTGATGGTGTTGTTGATAGCAAGGACTCGGCTCCTGTAGGTTATAGCAGTAGTCCGCAGAACACCTATAATGCTACTATTGGTTTCGAATGGAAGGGGTTCTCTGCTTTCGCTCAGTTCTATGGAGTAACTAATGTGACCCGTGACGTAGGATTGGGAAGTTTTGGTAATAAGCTTGATAATGTTTATGATATTGGTACTTGGTGGAATAAGAATCAAACCAATGCAGAATGTGTCCTCCCTCGTTGGGGTGCCACTGCTTCAAGTTACTCCGATGGTACACAATATATGTATGATGGCTCTTACATTCGTTTGAAGAATGTCGAGATTGCTTATACCTGGACCAAGGGTTGGATTAAGGCATTAGGCGTAAACTACCTCAAGATTTACTTGAATGGTAATAACCTCTGGCTCTGGACTCGTATGCCTGATGACCGTGAGGCAAACCTCGGTGGTGGTGGCTGGTTGGGAGCATACCCTACGGTTCGCCGCTTCAACTTAGGTGTTAAATTCTCATTGTAATTATTAAAAAAATATTCAGATGAAAAATAAGATAAAGACATTATTGTTGACGGGATGCGTCTCGCTGGCTCTCGGTACTTCGCTGAGTTCTTGTCAAGACTACTTGGACAAGGAGCCAGACTCAACAGTTTCTGCAGACGATGCCTTTGCCAATTTCCGTAATTTCCAAGGCTTCGTTGAGGAAATATACAACTGTATCCCTGATAAAGAGAAATGTAACTATTGTCCTTCATGGAACTGGGGCGATGATGAAATCTTCAATCCTGAGGCTGATAATAGAATGACCCATCAGGTTGATTTAGGTAACTTCCGTGCATGGGAATCTACTGGTAACTGGTTAAAGCGTGATGGTGCTTCTACTTCCACAGATAAGTTCGCACACGGTATTTGGAACCATGCGTGGTATTGCATCAGAAAATGTAATCTCGGTTTACAGAATATCGACAAGTTTGTGACTGGAAGTGCTGAAGAGAAAAAACTGATAGAGGGTCAGCTCTATTTCTTCCGTGCATGGTGGCATGAGGAAATGATGCAGTATTTTGGTGGTATGCCTTATGTGGATACTTATCTCGATGCCAATGCCGAGCTGAATTTGCCACGCCTTTCTTATCAGGAATGCGCTGATAAAGCGGCAGCTGATTTCCGCAAGGCTGCCGATTTGTTGCCTATTAATTGGGATAAGACTTCTGCAGGTGCTGCCACACAAGGTAAGAATGATCTTCGCATCAATAAGATCATGGCTCTTGGTTATCTTGGTAAAACCTATCTTTGGGCTGCTAGTCCTTTGATGAAGAATGGTGCGCAGATTGGTGCCAGCAAGAATGGCAAGACTTATGATTATGATCAGGAATATGCTAAGAAGGCAGCTGAGGTTTTTGGTGAACTGCTCTCTCTTGTGGAAGCTGGTCAGACACAATATGCATTGGCAGAGTTTAAGTACTCAGACATCTACAATCATGAGAAATCTGCTGATGCCAATAGCTGTTTTTCTGATATATTCTATACCAAGAAGCAGAACTGGAAAATGCCTGGAACGGTTGAAGCTATCTTCCGTGGTCCATCTCCTGATTTTAATGGCTCTAACTGGAACACCTCTAAGGTCTTTGGTCCTAAGGTACAGAAAGTAGTTGCTCATGATAATGTCATTCACCAACCTACGGCCAACCTTGTAGAGGCTTATGGAATGGCTAACGGAGAACCAATCTATTTGGTTGAGAATGGTCAGTATGTACTTAATCCAAAGTCTGGTTTCGACCCTAAGCATCCTTTCAAAAATCGTGATCCACGTTTCTACCACGATATCGTCTTCGATGGTTTTAAGTATTTGAACGGAACACCTGGTCAGTATGCAGATTTACAGTATTGCCAATTATATACGGGTGGTAATATGCGCCCTATAGAAAATGCAAGCCGTACGGGTTATTTCATTCAGAAGTTGGTGCCTCATACTTGTAATGAAGTGGATAAAGATTACGACTGGGGTGCAGCTTTCCACTGCTATTTGCCATATATGCGTCTTGCAGACATATACTTGATGTATGCAGAGGCTTGTGCTGCATTCGGTGGTGCTACTGGCAAGTCTTCAAACTTTGGTAAGACCGCAGAAGATGCAATTAATACACTTCGCGACCGTTGTGGTGCTGGTCATGTTGCTCCAGAATTTGTTGCAGACAACCATAAGTTCATGGACGAGGTCCGTCGTGAGCGTGAGGTAGAACTTTCTTTCGAAGGATTCCGTTTTTGTGACTTGCAGCGTTGGTTGCTTCTGACAGAGGCACCATATAATCAAAAATTCTCACAGGAGTTTGACCGTGTGGAAAGTGCAGACTTCTATAAGAATCATGATCCTAAGGACGCTGAGGTTGCCAATTATCGCAGAGAGTTGATATTGACTCGTAATTTCAATACCAAGCACTATTGGTTCCCATTGCCAATCAAGGAGACTCAGCTCTATCCAGAGTTTAATCAAAATCCTGGCTGGTAAGGTTTAAAATTATAAATTAGTAATACTAAATGAATAATGATAGTATGAATTCAAGATTCAAATCATATAATTATAAGCTTTTTGTAGCAAGTCTCGTGGCTTTGGCTCCTCTTGGTGCCAATGCCAAGACTGCACAGACAAGCGAATCCGATACAGCCAGTGCCGACAAGGAGATGGTTCAGGTGGCTTACCGAAAGGTAGCCAAGGATGACATCTTGGGCGGTGTGTCTGTAGTCGATGTAGAGAACTTGATGAAGAAGAATTACCATACTTATAGTCTCGACAATATGCAAGGTTATGTAGGTGGTTGGAATGGCAATTCTCTCTGGGGTATGGATGCCGACAACGCTGGTTATCTCGTCTTGGTAGATGGTGTGCCTCGTGAAGCTAACAACGTTCAACCAAGTGAGATTGCACAGATTTCTTTCCTCAAGGGTGCGCAGGCTGTGGTGCTCTATGGTAGCAAGGCTGCCAAGGGTGCTGTAGTCATAACTACCAAGCGTGGTCATAATGACGGCTTGAAGGTCGAGGTGCAGGCTAATGCAGGTTTGAATGTAGCAAAGTCTTATCCTGAGTATCTTAGCAGTGCAGAGTATATGACTCTCTATAACGAGGCTCGTCGTAATGATGGTCTGTCTGAGCTTTATTCTGCTGAGGACATCTATAATCATGGAGCAGGTTTGAACCCTTATCGTTATCCTAATCTCGATTTCTATTCTTCTGATTATCTCAGAAAGATGAACAGCCGTTATGAGGCTACTGCAGAAATCAGCGGTGGTGGTAAGCGAGCTCATTTCTATAGCAATATCAACTATTATCGCCAGGGCGATTATTTCAAGTTTGGTGAGGCTAAGAATAATAATACCCAGCGCTTCAGCGTTCGTGGTAATGTGGATATAGACATTACTGATGATATTAAGGCTTGGGTCAACTCCAGTGCAACCTTCTATGATTCTCATTCTGCAAAGGGTAATTACTGGGAAGCTGCTGCTACTTGGCGTCCTAATTTTCCACAGAATGCAGCTCCTCTTATCTCCACAGATATGATAGCCCCTAATGCTAAGGCTGCTTGGGACTTGATGAGCGTTGCGAAGTTGGTAGATGGCAAATACTTCCTTGCTGGTACTCAGGCAAACTCTTCCAATGTTTTTGCTGATATCTATTCTGCAGGAAGTAGTAAATTTACTAGTCGTCAATTCCAGTTTGATACGGGTATCAATATCAACTTGCACAAGGTGTTGAAGGGCTTGTCTTTCGAGACTCATTTCGCAGTCGACTATGCTACCTCTTATAATACTTCTTTCGATAATAGCTATGCTGTTTATATCCCAACATGGGCTAACATTGATGGCAAGGATATGATTGTCGCATTGAAGAAGGAAGGTGAGGATAAAAAGTCTGGCAACCAGAACATCAGCGGAAGTACAGATAACCAGACCATGTTTTTCTCTGGTCAGTTCAACTACAACAATACTTTCAACAAGGTTCACAATCTGTCGGCAATGTTGATAGCTTCTGGCTTCCAGCAGTCGAAGTCTGGACAGTATCATAAGAACTCTAGTGCCAATCTTGCATTCGATGCTTCTTACAATTATGCCCAGAAGTATTACGCAGATTTTGGATTAGCTGCCATTCACTCTGCCCAGTTGGCTCCAGGTCATCGTGAGGCTCTCTCACCATCACTTTCTTTGGGTTGGAGACTCAAGAATGAGTCTTTCTTGAAGAATTCCAAGGTGGTAGATGACATGATGATTAGTGTATCAGGTAGTATTATCAATGAGGATATTGATATAGCAAATGGTGACAATCGCTACTATCTCTATCAGAGTATTTGGACTTCTGATTACGGCTATGGATGGTATGATGGATCTAGCGATAAATACACCTATTCAAAAAGAGGTGAGAACAAAGACCTTGATTTTATCAAGCGCAAAGAGTTGTCTCTGAATTTCAAGACATCCCTGTGGCAGAAATTGGTGACATTGGATGCAAGTTTCTTCATCAATTCGATGGAGGGTTATCTCATCTCTTCGCCAACATTCTATCCATCTCATTTGAATACTGGTTATCCAGCGGCTTCGTTTATGCCTGTACTGAATTACAACAATAATCGTAGAGTAGGATTTGATTTCGCAGCCAACTTCAATAAGAAGGTAGGTGATGTGGATCTCTCACTTGGTGTGACAGGTACTTACTATACAACCAAGGCTACCAAACGAGATGAGAACAACGTAGAGCAGTATCAGAACAGACAAGGAAAGGCAGTTGATGGCATTTGGGGTTACAAGAGCGCAGGTCTCTTCCAAAGCGAGGAGGAAATCAAAACTTCTCCAGACCAAAGCTATTTTGGTGGAACAGTTAAACCTGGTGACATCAAGTATGTGGATGTAAATGGTGATAATAAAATTGACCAATACGACCAAGTCTTCTTGGGTAAGGGTGGTTGGTATGGAGCACCATTCACGCTTGGTGTCAATCTTACAGCTAAGTGGAAGAACTTTACCTTCTTCGCTCTTGGTACCGGTAACTTCGGTGCTTGGGGAGTCAAGAATAATTCTTATTGGTGGGTAAAGGGCGATAGCAAATATTCTGCTGTAGTTCGTAACCGATGGACAGAGGAAACCAAAGAGACTGCAACCTATCCTCGTTTGACATCTCTTGATGGTAACAACAACTTCCAGACATCAGACTTCTGGATGTACAAGACGGATGCTTTCCGCTTGGCTAAGGTCCAGATAACTTACGACTTGCCTAGTACTTTGTTCCAAAAGACATGGCTTAAGGCGTTGTCGGCATACGTAAGCGGAGCTAACTTGCTTACCATTTCAGGAGAGCGCGAAGTCTTAGAGATGAACGTTGGGTCTGCGCCTCAGACACGCTATTATAATATAGGTGTAAAGGCAACATTCTAATCATTTTAAAATGTAGAAAGAAATGAAAGTAAAAAATATATTTATATTAGCAGCAATGTCGCTTACTTTGGCTTCTTGCTCAGATCTCTTCGAGCCTGCAGAGGAAAACAACCGTGGCTTGGATGAGATTTACAATGAGCCAACATACGCTCAGGGACTATTGGGATATGGTTATGCGATGCTTCCTTACAATACCAAGAGTGTTACTGATATTGCTACAGATGACGCTGTAAGCAATGACTTGACAAATAGCTTTCTCAAGATGGCTACAGGTTCTTGGACTGCTAATAGCGATCCTATGTCTAAATGGACAAATGGTCGTGCTAGTATCCAATATCTCAATATCTTCCTTCAGGAGGTAGATAAGGTAAACTGGGCAAAGGATGAGAATGCCCGTAAGATGTATTGTGATAGCCGTAAAGGTGAAGCTTATGCTTTGAGAGCTCTCAACTTGTATTATCTTTTGATGAATCATGGTGGATGGACAGCCGATGGCAAACTGCTTGGCGTTCCTAATTTGACAGAACCAGAGACTTCTACTGATGATTTCAACAAGCCACGTAATACATTCCAAGAGTGCTTGGATCAAATCTATAGCGATTTGGACGAGGCTGCCAAGCTTCTCCCTCTTGATTACAATGATTTGACTAATGATAACGATGTTCCTGCCAAGTATAAGGAAATCGGAGTAAAGACCGCAGGAGACTACAACCGTGTGTTTGGTTCCATTATGCGTGGTCGTATCAGCGGTCGTATCGCTGAGGCTATTCGCTCACAGGTATCTTTGCTTGCAGCTAGTCCTGCTTTCTCTGAAGGTACAAACGTGGATTATGCTAAGGCTGCTGACGATGCAGCTACCGTTCTTGACCGTATCAATGGTGTGAATGGATTGTCTGCTACAGGTAATAATTGGTTTATGCAAACCAGGGAAATCGATGCGCTTGGCTCAGGTGCTTGTCCTGCTGAAATTCTTTGGCGTGGCAGTCGTACCAATGGTGCTGATGACTGGGATCTTGGTCTGAACCAAGAGTCTGATAATTTCCCTCCGTCTCTTTATGGTAAGGGTAGAATCAACCCAACTCAGAATCTGGTCGATGCATTCCCTGCTGTAAATGGTTATCCTATCACCGATGATCGTTCAGAGTATGATAAGTCGAATCCTTACAGCAATCGAGATCCTCGTCTTGACCTTTATATCATTCATGATGGTAGTACTTATAAGGGAAAGACCATTCATACAGACATTACGACGGCTAATAACAATGATGGTTTGAATAAGATTTCCAATTCTACTCGTACAGGCTATTACATGAAAAAGCTGTTGCGTGAGGATTGTAATCCTGACCCTAATGCAAAGAATGCTCAGTATCATTATCCTGTGTATATTCGCTATACTGAGATATTCCTCGATTACGCTGAGGCTGCCAACGAGGCTTGGGGACCAAAGGGTAAGGGAACTCACAACTACTCAGCTTACGATGTAATCAAGGCAATCCGTGAGCGTGCCGGAATTGGCGAGTTTGGCGAGGATCCATACTTGGATGAGTGCGCTGGTAGCAAAGAGAAAATGCGTGAGTTGATTCGAAACGAGCGTCGTTTGGAACTTTGTTTTGAAAATAAGCGCTTTAGTGACCTTCGCCGTTGGAAAGCTCCTCTAAATGAGGCTGTGCGTGGTATAGAAATCACTTTAGAGGCTGGTGCCCCATTATACAAAGTCATGAAGGTTGAGGATCGCAACTATAAAGATTACATGTATTACGGTCCTATACCACAGAGCGAAATGTTGAAGTGGAGCAACTTGCAGCAGAATAAGGGCTGGGAAGTAAAAAATAACGACTAATATTTAAAATGATGAAAACAATGAAGATAAGCAAATATTTGTCCATGGCTGCATTGGGAATCTTGGCTTTAGGCTTTAACTCTTGTGAGAATGGCAACCAAGAATTTCCTGATTATGAGGGCGGTACTACTGTATATTATCCTTATCAGTATATCGAACGTTCTGTAGTTTTAGGCAATGATGAGAATCGCGATAATACGGATGATAACAATCATGTATTGTATATCGTATCTACAATGGGTGGAGCATATAATGGAAAAAACATCACATTGAATGTAGATGTTGATAATTCATTGTGTGACAATCTGTATTTTGAGGATGGAGTCACTCCTGTAAAGCCAATGCCTAGCAATTATTATACAATTCCTACCAAGACGGTTGCGTATAATGGGAAATTGCAGGGACGTCTTCAGGTTAAGTTGGAGGATGCTTTTTTTGCTGACCCAGATTGTGCAAAGAATACATATGTAATCCCAGTTCGCATCAAGGAAATGGTGGGAGCCGATTCTATTCTTTCGGGTTCTCCTGCCGTTGCAGGTACAACTCCTGTTCGTACTGATGCTTCAGCTTGGTTAATTGCTCCTAAGGATTATATCCTTTATTGCGTTAAGTTTATGAATCCATGGGATGGCTTTTATTTCCGTAGAGGAACTGACAAGATTACAGAGAATGGACAAACTCATGAGGTAAAGCGTGAAGGTGCAACTATTGAAAAGGATGAAGTGAGTCACATTACAACCAAGAGTTTGAAGGAATGTAATTTCGAAGTCTCTGTAAATAAAGCTGACGGCTCTAAGGTCACTTGCAACTTGAAACTTACGTTCGATGATAAGGGTAATTGTACCGTTACTTCTGATACAGAGGGCATGACTGCTTCCGGTACAGGTAAGTTTGTAGAAAAGGGAGCAAAGTTGGCTTGGGGTAACAAGGATCGTGACATCCTGACTCTCAATTACAAGGTTGATTTCGGTTCAGGCATTGTTTTGGAAACATCCGATCAGTTTGTTGCCCAGACTCGTGGTAACACCAATGGTATTGTTCAATTCAGTCCTCAGTATATCAGGAAGTAATATTCTTGATAGATAAGTGTCATTCTAATAATTTGATTATTATGAAATTGAAAAATATTAATTTAGGTTTAGGCTTGATGGCTCTCTTGGCTTTGTCTTCTTGTGCTGATGACAAGTTCTCGGAGTACAGAACTGATATGACCAAGAATTTGAAGGAATATCAGTATCTGAATAACTACGAGCCTTTGAAGAAATACGTGGAAGATATGAAAGCTTCCGGCAAGTGCAATCCCGACTTTAAGTTGGGCATTGCGCTCGAAGCAGCCGAATTCAACAAGCAGGGACTTGTATATTGTCTTGCTGGTAGCAATTTCAATGAGACTGTAGCCGGCAACGCCATGAAGATGGCTTCTTGTGTTGCTGATGATGGTCGCATGAATTTTGATAATGTAAGTGAATATGTTAAGAATGCCACAGATGCAGGTCTTTCGGTTTATGGTCATACCTTGGCTTGGCATGAACAGCAGCCTAACAAGTATCTGAATGGGCTGATTGCTGATAAGGTAATAGAAGTAGACCCTAGTCAGAAAGTTGAGAAGACTGATTATGAACTTGACTGTTCTACTCTTTCATCTTACGATTGGACGGGTTCGCCTGCTTCTGTAAAAACAGAGTGGAATAAAGGTGGTGCTGTGGTCATAACCAATCCAGAGCCGATAGACCCATTTTATGAGCTTCAGTACTGGCTGGTAAATGGCATTCCTCTTAAAACAGGCACTAAATATAAGATTACCTTCCTTTGCAAGGCAGAAGGTGAATCGCCTGCTAATATCCGCTTTAAGTTGGGTAACTGGGGAGCTGGCGCCAAGAATACCTTCAAGATTCCTGTAGGTGGTGATTATAAAGAAGTTTCGTTCGATGTAACTCCTGTCATGGATAGTAATGGTCTCTTCTTCCAGCACGGAGATTTTGCAGGTAAGATTTATTGGAAGTCTATTAAAATCTCTCATTTCGAGGCTCCTTCTGTTGAAATCCCTGTAAGTGTTGGGCATCTTACCTTTGATGATGGTCAGAACCTTGGTGGATGGGGTATGGATAATGCGCCAAAGATTGTAAATGGTGTTTGTGAGGTTGGTAACAACGCAGCCAAGGAAAACCCTTGGAATGCACAGGTTAACTATGAACCAGGTTTCGCTTTCGAGAATGGTAAAACCTATCACTTGAAGATGAAAATCAAGGGTTCTGTAGCTGGCGAATTTGGTGCTGGATTCCAGAATCCTGAAGGATACATAGGCTGTGGTGACTTCCCTACCATCAAGGTTACAACTGATTGGAAGGAAGTTGATGTAGCTACCACATGTAATGGTGACAATGCCTTGCGCCTGCTGCTGAATATCGGCAAATATGCGGGTACCCTCCATATTGATGATTTTGAAGTTTACTACACGAAGCCTTCAAATACTATTCCTCTTACAGATGAGGAAAAGAAGAAAGCACTTACTCCTGTTTTGCAGAATTGGATTTACGGCATGATGGCAGCTACCGAGGGTAAGGTGAAGGCTTGGGATGTTGTAAACGAGTCTATCTCTGGTAAAGATATTGATGGCGATGGTTACTACGATCTCCAGTCTGCCACACGTGGTACAGTTTCTCCAGATGATGCCAAGAACAAATTCTACTGGCAGGATTACCTGGGTGCCCTTGATTATGTTCGCACTGCTGTAGCTGCAGCTCGCAAGGGCTTTGCTGATGCTGGTGGAAAACCTGAGGAGTTGAAGCTCTTCATCAATGATTATAACCTCGAAACTGCTTACGACGATAACAAGAAGCTCAAGAGTCTGATTCATTGGATTGAGGAGTGGGAGAAGGACGGCGTTACCAAGATTGATGGTATCGGCAGTCAGATGCACGTTTCATGCTGCATGGATCCTGTTGAGCAGAAAAAAAGAGAGGATGCTTACGTGAACATGCTCAACCTGATGGTTAGTACAGGTAGGTTGGTTCGTATTTCTGAGTTGGATATGGGCTTGGAGGTTCCGAACGTGGATAAGAACAGCAAAGACCCATATATCCAAGTAAAGACTACTGATATGACCGAGGAACAGCACAAGGCAATGCGTGCTTACTACGAGTTTATCGTCAAGAAATATCTTGAGATTGTTCCTAAGGAGCAGCAGTGGGGTATCTGCCAGTGGTGTGCTACTGACAGTCCTGCCAATAGTGGTTGGCGTCCTGGTTTGCCAGTAGGCCTCTGGGATTTGGATTATTATCGCAAGCATACCTATGCAGGTTTTGCTGCAGGCCTTGGTGCTCCAGAATATTGGAAGGAAGCCAAGTAATTACTCTAAAAGACATTAGTTTTAGGTTTATCATACAAAGATTAACCGAAAAAAGATGTTAGTCGTTAAGGTTGGCTGTGTTGTGATGACACGGTCAACCTTTTTGCATTTTTTTTATGATGAAAATATTCTCTTTCTCCTATGTGTCATTCTTGAAAGAGATTGTCTAGTGTGACTTCGCTGTTTACTATACTTGAATGGATGCCATTGGCAACACCAAATGTAAGCCTCGCTAGCCACGCCACCAATATTCAATGCCTTGCGTTTTCGTGCCAAAATCTTTAATTTGGCTTCCCAGAGAAGGACGTGATGTATTAGGCTCATCTGTATATTTTTCCTCTGTTTTGACTAAACATTTGGGGAATCTGGAATATTTTGGGTAAAAACATTTGGGGAATCTGGAACATTTTGGGCAAAAACATTTGGGGAATCTGGAATATTTTGTATCTTTGCACTCAAAATCAAAATGTTATGGCAAATATTGTGTTTGAAAGAAAAATATATGATAAGATGCTTGCTTGGAAGCAAGAGCGTCAGGGGAAGACTGCGCTTCTTATCAAGGGAGCAAGACGCATAGGAAAATCTACTATAGTGCGTACTTTTGCTGGGCGAGAGTACAAAAGCTATATATTGATAGATTTCTCTATGGCTTCAAAGGCTGTTACAGATCTTTTTGAAGATTTAATGAATTTAGATTTTATCTTTCTTCGCCTTCAGTCTATTTATCAGGTGGTCTTGGAGAAGCGAAAGTCTGTGATTATTTTTGATGAAGTGCAACTTTGTCCTAAGGCTCGCCAAGCTATTAAACATCTAGTGGCTGATGGTAGATACGATTATATAGAGACGGGTTCTCTAATTAGTATAAAAAAGAATGTAGCTAATATTATCATCCCAAGTGAAGAGACGCGTTTGGAAATGTATCCAATGGACTTTGAGGAATTTTGCTGGGCTTTAGGGGATAAAGTTACGATGCCCTTGCTCAAACAATTTTTTGATTCACGGATCCCTTTGGAAGCTGCTCATCGAGAAACTATGCGTCGGCTTCGCCTTTATATGCTTGTTGGTGGAATGCCACAAGCTGTAAAAGAATATCTTGAGACGAATAATCTTAGTAAGACGGATGCTGTGAAAAGGGAAATTTTGGAACTCTATTTGGATGATTTTAGAAAGATCGACAATAGTGGACGAGCAGCTAAACTTTTTGCTAATATACCTGCTCAGCTGAATAATAATGCATCTAGATACCAAGTAGCTAGTGTGTTGGATGATTCTGAACGTAAGAACATAATGGGTATATTGGAGGAAATGAAGGATAGTATGGTTGTAAATTTTGCCTATCATGCCAATGATCCGAATGTAGGTCTGGCTCTTCATAGTGATGGTAATTTCTATAAAATGTTTACGGCAGATACGGGGCTTTTTGTGACTCTCGCCTTTTGGGACAAAGATCATACTGAAAATATTATTTATGAAAAGCTTTTGAGTGATAAGCTGAGTAGTGATATGGGATATGTATATGAGAATCTTGTAGCGCAGATGTTAGTAGCTTCTGGCAATAAACTTTATTATTATACTTTCCCTCATGCCACTAGCCATAAAAGTTATGAAGTGGATTTCCTTCTTTCAAGAGGAAAGAAAATTTATCCGATAGAGGTGAAATCCTCAGGATATAATACTCATAAGTCACTAGACGAGTTTTGTGCTAAATATTCTGATCGAATAGATAAGAGATATCTCTTGTATACAAAGGATTTGAAGAAAGATGGACAAACGCTCCTCTTACCGATTTATATGACTCCTTTGTTGTGATTTCCTCTTCAAATAGGTTTGATGGTGTATCATTTTCGTTATAATGTTGGCTATCAAACCTATTTGGTACTTCTCACAAAGTATTTGTTATACCACGCAAAGTCTTTTTCAGCCTTTTCTGTTACTTTTGCAAGCGGAAATGAGAAACATTTCTCGTTCCACGAATGAACAATTATTATCAATAAACTTAAAATTAAAAGCTTATGAAAAAAATTTTTACTTTGATTGCTGCTGCCTTGGTGGCAGTTAACGTGAGTGCAGCTAACAAGGTGCTGAAGATTACTGGCACCGCTGACAAGGTTAATCCTTGGGACAGCCAGTGTTATATCAACCTTAAGAATCTAGAGAAGGGCAAGGCTTATGTCGTGAAGTTTGATGTGTACACTACAGCTGGTACCGAATTCAAAATCGGAACAGAGGCTATTGACGAGACTCAGACAGAGCATATGACGGAGTGGAATGCTTCTGCAGTGTTCAATTATACTGAGGAACTTACCTTGACTAATCAAAAGTCAGAGGCAGTAATAAACTTCCCTGGTAAGACCACGGTTACTTGTCACTCCCACTGTACTGCAAAGCCAGGAATGGAGATAGATCATACAAATGGTAATACCAAAAATTGTAATCCGGAAATTTTGAAGGATTATGAGTATGCAGCTACTGCACTCTTGCTGAATGTAGGAAAGATGCCTAAGGATGCAGTCATCTATATTGGTAGCATTAAGGTGTATGATGCAGATGGCAACCTCCTTTCAACAGAGGATTTTGATAATGCAACAGTTGGTGAGTATGATGCTACTAAGACTATTCACTATCCAGCTTGGCAGAATGCTGCTACATTTGAAATTGTAGAAGAGCCTACTACAGGCATTTCTAATATTGAGAGTGCAAATGTAGCTAAGGATGGCAAGTGCTTCAACCTCGCTGGTCAGCAGGTAGGTAAGAACTATAAGGGCGTTGTCATCAAGAATGGTAAAAAGATGGTTATCAAGTAATAGATGAGACGTTTTACAATGCTCGCATCGTACTATATATAATAATGTGTACGATGATGTAGAATCTATATAATATAAATATTAAACAAATGGTATAAAAAATCCCAGAATCGCTCTTCCAAGCAGTTCTGGGATTTATGATGTCTGATAGTTTGCCATGATGTGCTTCCGTTTGCCTACAGATATGGCTGCGTGGGGTTAAGAATATGACTGCATTGGGTTAAGAATATGACTCCGTTGGGTTACGGATACGACTCCGTAGGCTAACGGAGACGTATCCTTCGGCTTGTCGAGATATCTGCGTCAGCTGATTGAGTCACTTGAGTTAGCTTACTGAACTACTTGGGTTAGCTGATTGAACTACTTGAGTTAGCTGACTGAGCTATATCAGTATCCTGTAGTATTACATGTGTATTTTTTTTCTAATTTAATGCCACATTTGCCACACTTATACTTAACTCTTTGATTATTAGAGGATAACGTGTGGCAACAAGGGGTGTTTTTATTGTCACCTTATTGCCACCTATTACCACTTTTGGCATAAAATCTGCAAAATAACGGTGTTTTTGAGGGATTTGCTACGTCCCGATGCAGCAAAAGTTACGTCCGGACGTAGTAAAAGATACGTCGTGACGTAATTTCTGTGCGGGAATTCAATGGTAAGAAGTATATAAATAAATCCCAGAATCGCTCTTCCAAGCAGTTCTGGGATTTATTGTGTCTGATAGTTTGTTTACCATTTAAAGAGGTGAGGAACAAATTCCTTGAAGCAACGGCGCCAGGTGAGCCACTCATGATGAGTGCCTGGTGATACATAAACATCGAGCTTGATGCCCAGTTCCTTCAACTGCTGTGCCATCTTCTCGGTACCGAAGTTCTCTTCCGAACCGCAGCCCATAAACATATAATGAATGTTCTTGTTGTATTTCTCTGCATCGGCAAAAACTCCATTGAAACAGGTCTTTACATCCACGCCAAAGAGTGCACCGCTAAAGGTTCCAAGGGCAGAAAACTTGTCCATGTGAGGCAATACGGTGTTGAATGTCTGGTATCCGCCCCATGACAATCCTGCCATCGCACGATGCTCGCGGTCGGTATAAGTGCGGAATGTCTTGTCAACCATCGGAATCAGATCCTTGATAATCACATCATAGAAAGAAGCTCCATAGTGGCTGCGCTCTTCATCTACATTCTTGCCTGGACGGGCAACGAAAGGCTTCTTTACATCGCCACTCTCCATGACAACAATCATAGGCTCAGCCTTGCCTTCTGCTATCAGGTTGTCCATGATGTGCTGCATCATTCCCTGCTTGCTCCAGCCCGTTTCGTCTTCGCCCATGCCATGCTGCAGATAGAGCACAGGATAGCGCTTGGTGGTGTTGGTTTCATATTCGGCAGGGGTGTAAACCATGGCGCGGCGGAACTGTTTCTGAGAGGCTGCATAGTAAGATACTGAGCGAACCTGACCGTGGGCTACGCCCTGCTGAGGACGATAGTAGTTGCCTTCTGCTCCTTCTGGAACTTCCAGACCGCCTGCTTCACGGCAGCAACCGAAGTAGGTTTCGCTGGCAGGGTCAACTACCTGCACGCCATCTACATTCAGAAAATAGTAGTGGAATCCTACTACCAGCGGATCGCTCACGCCGTACCAGTCGCCATCCAAATCCTTTTTCATCTCATATTGCTTGCCGCAGATGTCGAAGATTACTTTCTTTGCCTCAGGAGCATGGAGCTTTACATAAGCTCTGCGGTCCTTATCTACACGCGGATAGTTGCTGTCTGGAATGATTCCCTGCAGGGCGAGCATCATGTTTGCATAGCGCTTGCCCATGGTGCGGTAGCTTTCTGCGATGAAGTGTAGACCATCGCCACGTTGTGGACAGCCCTTTGAAGAAATGACGTGGGCTGTAGGAATGGTCTTGGCAATATCATCAACGATGGCGATATGTGCCCAGCATTTTCCGCCCATATCCTTCTGTACGGTTTCGCCTACGAGCAGAGGTACGTCTTCTGCCTTCAGATTCAAATCCTTCAAGATGTCGTTATAAACTGTCTTTACACGGTTAGGCCAGTTGGCATCGCCGTTGTTGGTTTCGCCCTGATGCAGGAGAATGCCCTTGATAACACCCTGCTTCTTGGCTATTTTTGCCAGTTCTATCAGTCGGGCGTATGGATTTCCGTTATATTGGGATGCAAAGTTCTTCATCCAGTCGGGTTGTTTCTTGAGATAAGCCTTATAGGTACGCTTATCGAAGAGGTCGATGCTGGCTCCGCCCACGGCCACGGTGATGGTTCCCACCTTGATGCTGTCTGGCAGGTTATCCACCATCTTTCTTCCGAAATAGTCAACAGGAGTCAGTCCTGTAGAGGGTCTTGCCTGTGGCGGCACAGCGGTGTGCCATTGTCCCTTCTTCCATCCTGCCTTTTCATCATCCACGGCATACATAGCCTGGAATCTCGGGTTCACGCCCGTTCGGTCGATGTCTTCGATAGCCGCATTTCCTTCCATGTTCGACTGTCCGAAGCAGAGATAAATCTGAAAATTTGGATCAGGCTTTTCCTGAACCTTACTGCCCGTTTTCTGTGCCATCATAGGTAGGCACGCCATCGCGAGCATCGATGCTAAGATTGATAATCTCTTCATAGTTTATATTTAATTAAATTATTAGATTGATTTTCATCTTCTGTTCTGTTTGCAAAGTTATGAAAAGATTTCCATACGTGCTTTGTCTCATATATCAATAACTTTTCCCTTTGTTATAT
>OHEJ01000294.1_pt1 | contig 21366 bp, 18 predicted proteins | sample 1567261 | NCBI WGS metagenome assembly OHEJ01 (sample SAMEA3879550, study PRJEB24766) | human gut metagenome | biome: human-associated habitat; feature: feces | place: USA | collected 1985/1987 | reverse complement strand
CCCATGAAAGAGTCTCTCCAAAGGTTGTCTGAATTTCTTTTTTCTCTTTGAGTTCATTCTCTGTAACATTTGCCCAAATCATCATATCAGCAATAAGCCTTTCCATATCTACAACTGGCGAAATAAAATATGCTTTCTCTATTTGCTGATTTGATAAGGCATTGATAGCAAAATACGCTCCAATGCTATTGGCAATTACTTCGACAGTCTTGTAGTTTCTATAAATTGAATTAAAAAGTAATGGAAATTCTTCTTTTGCTTCCCATGGAAACTGTGCAGTATAGTCGAGACCAATCACATCACAATTAATAAAGAGCGGTTTGTAATGAATAGCTTCTTCAGCATTACCACCTTTTCCATGTATATAAATAACTGCTTTATCCACAATAGTTATCCTCCACAAATTCCGATTTGCATTTCCGTTCATTTCAGAAAACGGGCAATCCCAAAGGAACTGCCCGTTAAAATATTTACTTCACTTCCGGCTTCATTGTCGGGAACAACAGTACATCTCTTATGCTTGCACTGTCTGTAAGCAGCATTACAAATCTGTCAAGGCCCATACCAAGACCGCCCGTTGGTGGTAAGCCGTATTCGAGGGCTGTTAAGAAGTCCTCGTCTATCTGAGCGTTTGCGCCCTGCTTTCTCTTCTCCATAACCTGCTTTGTGAAACGCTCACGCTGGTCGATGGGGTCGTTAAGCTCTGAGAATGCGTTACCGAATTCGCACGCATTTATGAAGTATTCAAAACGCTCTGTGAATGCGGGGTCGGTGGGCTTTCTCTTTGCAAGAGGCGAATTTTCTACAGGATAATCATAGATGATGGTAGGCTGGATCAGCTTGTCCTCTACAAATTCCTCGAACAGTTCGATAAGCACCTCGCCCTTTGTGGCTGTGTTGCTAATCTCTGCGTGCTTTGTCTTAGCCTGAGCCACTGCGTCGGCATCGCTTGTCCAGCTGTCATAGTCAAGGCCTGTGTATTCCTTTACGGCTTCCTTCATAGTCATACGCTTCCAGGGCTTGCCTATCTCGATTTCCTTACCCTGATAAGGAACTGTATCCGTGCCGCAAACCTTGAGCGCTACTGTACGGTACATTTCTTCTATTAAGTCCATCATACCGTAGTAGTCTGTGTATGCCTGATACATTTCTATTGATGTAAATTCGGGGTTGTGAGTTGCGTCCATACCCTCGTTTCTGAAGATACGGCCTACTTCATATACCCTGTCAAATCCGCCTACGATAAGGCGCTTTAAATAAAGCTCCGTTTCGATACGCAGATACATATCAATGTCAAGAGCGTTGTGGTGAGTTACGAAGGGTCTTGCAGCCGCACCGATCTCAAGTGTGTGCAGTACGGGTGTGTCAACCTCAAGATAGCCCTTGCTGTCAAGGAAGCTGCGTATCTCACGCAGTATCATTGAACGCTTGACAAAGGTATCCTTGATTTCGGGGTTTGCGATAAGGTCAAGATAACGCTTTCTGTAACGTTCTTCCTTGTCCTTAAGTCCGTGCCACTTTTCGGGCAGGGGCAGGAGCGACTTTGAAAGGAGCTTTATCGACTTTGCGTGTACGCTTATCTCTCCTCGTCTTGTCTTGAACACAAAACCGCTCACGCCTACAATATCGCCAAGATCCCACTTCTTGAATTCCTTGAAGTTATCCTCACCTATATCGTCAATGCGGACATAAACCTGCATTCTTCCGCTGTCGTCACGGATATCAATAAAGTTGGCCTTGCCCATATCACGCCAGCTTGTGATACGGCCGGCAATCATTACATCCTTTTCTTCAAGCTCCTCAAAGTTATCTCTTATCTGCTGAGCCTTGTGAGTGAAATCAAACTTTGTGATCTCATAAGGGTTCTTGCCGTTTGCCTTTAAATCGTTCAGCTTTTCTATTCTTATGCGGTGCTGTTCGTCAAGCTGTGCCAGAAGCTCTTCTTCGGTAAGCTCAACCTGCTCTGCGTTGTTGTTTTCCATTATTTTTTGTTTCCTCTCAGTTTACTTGTCTATTTCTATTATCTTGTACTTCTTTACTCCTGCGGGAGCTTCAACCAATACTTCCTCGCCGAGTTTTTTACCAAGGCACGCCTTGCCGATAGGGGATTCATCGGAGATCTTCATAGCCTTCATATCAACTTCCTTTGAACCTACCAGAAAGAACTTGATTGTTTTGCCGCTCTCGTCCTCGATAACTACCGTGTTACCGATATTAACGTGCTCTGTAGAAAGCTCGTCCTCGTCAACTACCTTTGCGTTTTTGAGAGTAGCTTCTATCTCTGCGATCTCTGCTTCAACGATACCCTGTTCGTTTTTAGCTTCGTCATACTCTGAGTTCTCGGATAAGTCGCCGAATGAAAGAGCTACCTTGATTTTTTCAGCTATTTCTTTTCTTGTGACTGATTTTAAGTGTTCAAGTCTTTCCTCAAGATCCTTAAGACCTTTTGATGTTAAAGTTGTCTGTGTTGCCATTATAAATGACCTCCGTAAATATATTTATATGCGGGCGGTGTCTACCGCCATAGATATCGTGATACCGCTTATTCGGTAGCTACCGTTTCAAGCGCTTTCTGAAGCTGTACGTCGCTCTTTTTATCCGCAAACTTAATCTGCTCCGCCTGCTGTGCGGTAATATCGACAGTATAGTCGGGCTTTATTCCTGTATTTTCAAAATCATCTGATTCAACAGGCACTATAGTTGCGGTAGAAATCGAAACCGCACTGCCGTCCTTGAAGCTCTGTGTTGTCTGAAGCTGTGACTTTCCTGCTGTAGAAGAGCCTACTACAGACGCCTTTGCAAAGTCACGCAGACCTATTGCAAATATTTCGGCAAGACAAGCGGTATTTCCGTTTGTAAGAACGGCTATAGGCTTATCTATCGTCGTTCTTCCTTCGGTTTCAATAAAGCTTGTATCCTTACCGTTTGCATCTACCTGATTTGCTACAAGAGCTTTCGGCAGAATGCGGTTAAGCATGGCTTTCATAGGTTCTGTTATACCATCGGAAACATCTCGCACATCGAATACATATCCGAGAACCGACTGTGCCTCATACTCATCTATAAGCTGTATGAACCGGTCATCGGTAGTTTCGTTGAAGGTGTATATCTTGATATAAGCATAACCGTCTATAAGCGTACCCTTTACCGACGTCAGCTTTATGCTCTGTCTTACAAGAGTTACCGTCTTTTCAATACCGTCGGGGGTGCTGTAAGTAACCGAGAGCTTTGTACCCTCATCGCCGTCAAGCTTTGACTGTGCGGCTATCGCACCTGTTTCAAGAATGCTCTTGCCGTCAATTGCGGTGATCATACAGCCCTTTGTTATCTCTTCGACCTCTGCCGACGAGCCTTCATAAACGTTTGTGACCTCAAGATAGTCACCGTTTATAACGGTTTCAACACCTACGCCTATTATAACACCGCTTTGTATCTGCTGCAGCTTGTAATACTCGTCTGCCGTATAATATTTTGCGTATTTGTCACTCGTTCCGCTGATATAGCCGTTTGCGATACCGGTTATCAGATCGTTTTCGTTAATCTTATATATAGATGAACTGCGGACAAATGTATCTATTTCCTTTATCTTTGCGTCGATGGTTTCCCGTTCCTGTATACCCGCTACCATTGAGTTGTACATATTGAGCGATACCGTCATAGTCAGTACAAATGTAATAGCGCACGCTACGGCTATAAGACTTATCATAACACCAAGCGATACTTTTTTATTCATTCGGGATTCACCCTTTCCTTGTTCGTTTGTCTGTAATTTCTTTATGCCGTTTATGCCATAGTAACATAATTGAACGGATTTTCGGGTTCGCCGTTAAGTCTTATCTCGAAGTGGAGATGAGGACCTGTCGAATATCCCGTACTGCCGACAGCACCGAGCGATTCGCCCTGCGCTACCTCCTGACCGACATATACATACACATCGCTGAGATGTGCGTAGGTCGTGGTATATCCGCCGCCGTGATCGACAACGACATACATTCCGTAGCTGTAGCCGGGTATGTAGCTTGTTTCGGCAACTATTACAGTGCCTGCCTTTGAGGCAAGAACGCTGTCGCCGTAAATACCGGCATCACCTATATCAATGCCCTTGTGTGTTCTCTGGAAATCAGCGTCCCAGCCGAAGTTACAGGATATGTACGAGCGTCCCGGAACAGGCCAGTACCACTCGCCCTCCTGATATGCCTTGTCGGGATTGGTCTGCTGCTTTATGATTTCTTTTATCTGTTCTTCATACGCTTCAATATCAGCCTCGCTTACGTTTATCAGATACTGCAGATTGCTCTTCTGATCCTCAAGCTCGCTTACTGCCGCCGAATACTTGTTGTAATCTGACTCGTATGTGCTTTTTGCACTTTCGGCATCCGTTACAAGACCGTCAAACTCCTCCTTTTCGCTGAGCAGCTTTGTCATTTGCGTATCAAGCTCGGTCTTCTTGCCCTCAAGATCCTTCTTGTCGGTTTCAAGCAGCTTCTTGTCCGAATCCAGTTTCTTCATATCTGCGGTAAGCTCGTTCATAAACTGAAGGTTCTGCTCGCTTATCTTTCCAACGACCTCACTGCTTATCATAAGGTCGTAGAAATCGGCAGAGCCTGCCAGTACCCCGAACATATCGGCAGAGCCGGTCGTGTACATTGTTCTAACTATCTGCGCAAACTTTTCAAGGTTCTGCTTGTTCTCCTTGTCAAGCTCGGCAATGTCGGACTCGGCTTTCGCTATAGCCTCGTCCTTTTGTGCTATCTCGTCTGTGAGCGTGTCTATGTTGCCCTGCAGAGTGCTTATATCCTGATTTTTGTAATAAACAAGATTGTAGTAGTAGTCAACAAGCTCCTTCTGCTCGTTCAGCAGACCGGCAGCTTTATCGAGGTTTTCCTGCTTATCGGTTATATCACCTTCGATACGGTCTATTTCATCACGTCTTTGAGCGTTGTCCTGTTTTATCTGCTCTATTCTGTCCTTTATATCATCAACAGTAAGATCCTCCGCACCCGCCGGAGCATACGTTATGATTATACCCGATGTCAATGCAAATATTGTGACGAATGAGGTCAGAGAGTGCAGAATTTTTTTCAGCTTCATCCTATATCCTTTCGCCGTTATACCTTAAGGTATTTGCCTGTGCTGAGTACCGTGCCGATAGCTCCGAGCAGTGCGCCAACACCGCAGCAAGCCGCCAGTACGTACCAGCTGATATCCGAGAACTGCAGTATGTCGCCCATTCCGAGCGCATTCCACATTCCGAGGTTCTGCGTAAACAGATTGTACAGATTCTCATAAACGAGCTTTGTCACAAACCACGAAAGCAGTCCCGAAAGAAGTCCGATGAACAATCCCTCCACAAAAAACGGAGTCTTTATAAAGGAATTTGTCGCTCCGACTATTCTCATTATCGCTATTTCCTTGCGTCTTGAGAAAACGCTGAGCCTTGTTGTATTCGAGATTATTATAACACTTACCGTACCGAGCGCCACTATAAGCACTATTCCGATAATTGTAAACGTCGTTCTCAGGTCCTTGATAAATCCGGCAAAATCCATGGGCGCATTCACCTTGTAAACGCCGTCTATCGCCTTGAACTGCTGAACGGCAGTGCTTATCTTATCAAGGTCGTTTATAGTTACCATATAGGTCGCAGGAACGGGATTATACGGAAGATTCTCAAACAGTTCCTTCTGCTCGCTGTACTGCTCGATCATCTTCTTGAGTCCTTCTTCGGCGGAAACGAAATCCACCTTCTCCGTCAGCGTGTTGCTTTTAAGCACCTCGCCTATATGCTTTATATCTGCGTCATCATTAAGATAAACGCTTATCTCGTTCTTGTCCGAAACGTTGTCGAGTATTATTCCGCAATCAAGCATCACTATAGCCGACATTCCGACCAGAATAAGGCTGACAGTCATAATGCAGAGGCTGGCAAATGACATGAAGCGGTTCTTCCATACCGATCTTATGCCCTGCTTTATCAAGTAGCTTAAATTATTCATCCTGCGCCTCACCTTCCACATATTCGTCGAAAATAACTTCGCCGTTTTTCAGGCTGACGATTCTTCCGCCGAAATATTCGACAAGGCTATGCTCGTGAGTAACCATTATTACGGTAGTACCGCACTTGTTTATCTCCTTGAGCAGCTTTACTATATCGTAGGATAAAGCTGGGTCGATGTTTGCCGTAGGCTCGTCTGCTATGATAAGCTTAGGATCGCTCGCAAAGGCTCTTGCTATCGCAACTCTCTGCTTTTCACCGCCCGACAGCTTCTCAGGGTAGGATTTTGCCCTGTCTGCCAGCTTGACCAGATTCAGAACATAAGGCACCCTATGTCTTATCGTCTTTTTGGATTTGTTTGTAACACGCAGTACAAAAGCCACATTGTCATAAACATTCAGATCCGGTATCAGACGGAAATCCTGAAATATCATTCCTATGGAACGTCTGAAATACGGGATCTTCTTATTCTTTATCTTGGCAAGATTATATCCGTTTACGAATACCCTGCCCGATGTCGGCGCTATCTCTCTTGTCAGCAGTTTGAGCAATGTCGATTTTCCGGCACCGCTGTCACCGACTATAAATACAAACTCGCCGTCCTCTATTCTGAGATTGACGCCGTTAAGAGCGTCAACTCCGCCTCCGTCCTTGAAATGAACGTCAACGTTCTTTAATTCAACCATTTTACCATTCCTTCCTGATACCTGCCGTGCAATAACGGCACACAGCGATGCAGTCCGGTTATGGCGTAACCGGGGGAATCACAATGCTATCCCCTTCTGCACCCACAATACTTTTCTGACACTTATTTTTCAACGATCAAAAGTATGGTGGAGTAATTCAACTTTTCTCTCCTCATATACGGCCGATATTGCCGATAATCCGCAGCTTTGCAATGACACTCTTACACCAAATATTCAGACAAGCACAATCAAGTATCTGTCTGAATAATCCGGTATTATTAAATTTGACATTATTTTCCGACCGTTTCACCGTGTTACACATAAATGTAACTTTTCAAAAGGTCGGAACTGTCTGCGGCAATTTAAGCATAGTGCTTTGCACCAACGTTTATTCCCGACCGTTTCACCGTGTTACACATAAGCGCAACTTTTCAAAAGGTCGGAATTGTCTGCGGCACTGCCGCCGCCTTGCTTTGTGCCACGCACCGCCGTTTACACCCGACCGTTTCACCGTGTTACACATAAACGCAACATTTCAAAAGGTCGGAACAGTCTGCGGCACTGCCGCCTTGCTTTGTGCTTTGCACCGCCGTTTACACCCGACCGTTTCACCGTGTTACACATAAATGTAACTTTTCAAAAGGTCGGAATCACGAGCCAAGGTACTCGGCTTAGAATTTGACGGGATCTGCGGCAAGGTATTTCTTGACCATAAGAGCGATCTTGAAGATGATAGCGTGATCGAACTCTCTTAAGTCAAGACCTGTGAGTTTCTTTATCTTATCCAGTCTGTAAACCAGTGTATTTCTGTGTACAAAGAGCTTTCTTGACGTTTCGGAAACGTTGAGGTTATTCTCGAAGAATCTCTGTATCGTGAATAACGTTTCGTGGTCAAGCGACTCTATTGAACCCTTCTTGAAAACTTCCTTCAGGAATGTTTCACACAGGGTCGTGGGCAGGTGATAAATAAGACGGGCGATACCGAGGTTATCGTAGCTTACGATAGTCTTGTCCGTATCGAACACCTTACCTACCTCAATAGCTATCTGTGCTTCCTTGAAGGAACGGGCAAGATCCTTTATGCCTGTAACGGGAGTACCGATACCTACGTTTACCTTTGTGAAGAACTCGCCCGAAAGCGTATCCGAGATGGAGCGTGCGAGCTTTTCGAGGTCCTTGTTGTCTATGCCTGCCTTGATTTCCTTAACAAGAACGATTTCGGTTTCTGTGATATTGAACACGAAGTCCTTGTTCTTATCGGGGAACAGGTTCTGTATTACGTCATAAGCCGAAACCTCGTTTGCGGAAACGATGCTTATAAGGAATACAACACGGCTTATATCCGCATTGAAGTGAAGCTCTCTTGCCTTGAGCGTTATATCGCCGGGGAGAACGTTATCAAGGATAATATTCTTCACGAAGTTGTTTCTGTCATATTTCTCGTCATAGTACTGCTTGATGCTTGACAGTGAGATAGCGAGGATAGACGCATACTTTGCCGCCTGATCGTCCGTACCTTCGATGAATACCGCATAATCGGGCTTTACATGAACGCCGAAGGGCTTGTATGTATAGCCGTCACGGATGAACACATCGTGTGAGTCACCAAGCTCAATTGTAAAGAAGTCGCTGTTTGTTCCTATCCTGGAAAGCTCACTGCAAGCGACTATCGTACTGTTTTCATCGATAACACCGATAACACGACCGATAGTATCTCTCATCTGATGAACTACGCCCTGAAATAATCTGTTTGACATTTTCTTACCTCTTTTATCTTAAAAATGGTTTGCTCCTGTGTCCGCCGAAGGCTATAACCCTGCAACTGCCTTGTATGCGGAAATTACTCTTATAATTGTATCTTTGAATCAGCCTGTGAAAAGTCTCGGAAAAAGGCATAAAACGGCTGAAAATAATACACCAAATATATTTTACTAGAAAAACCGAAAAAAATCAAGGGTTTTTTAGACAAAATGTAAAAATTACATCAAAAATTTTTGCGTTATTGCAAAACCGACTAAATAGTGGTATACTAAAATTTATGTATGGGCATCAGGGACTTATGACCTGTACCATAATAAACATAAAAATTACATTCGGAAGGACTGATTCTTATGATCCTGAAAATTAAAAACGCAAAGAACGGTGTGTATGCACGAATGTGCAGTTTGGCACGAATGTAAAAATATAAACTGTAGAAAGCTTTGTCTTTAAAACGAACTACTATTTATTATCCCTATCCCCCTTACCCCCTTTCCCTCAGAAAGGGGGAGAAAACGGGGACTGGCGTCCCTGCGACCCGCCTTGGGGCTACGCCCCAAACCCCAATTTTGTCAAAAAGGTTTTATAGCCTAACATCATATACAAGGAGAAAATAGAATGAACAAGACATATTATTTAACCACACCGATATATTACCCCTCCGGTAATCCCCACATAGGTCACTGTTACACAACGGTTGCGTGTGACACGATAGCACGTTTCAAGAGAATGCAGGGCTATGACGTAATGTTCCTTACAGGCACGGACGAGCACGGTCAGAAGATAGAGCTTAAAGCCGCCGAAAAGGGTGTTACCCCCAAGGAATACGTTGACGAGATAGTAGCCAACTTCAAGCGTCTTTGGGAAACAATGCACATAAGCTATGACCGTTTCATCAGAACAACGGACGACTATCATATAGAAACCGTACAGAAGATATTTAAGAAGCTGTACGAAAAGGGCTACATCTATAAAGGCACATACAAGGGCAAATACTGCACACCGTGCGAGAGCTTCTGGACAGAGAGCCAGCTTGTAGACGGAAAGTGTCCCGACTGCGGACGTGAGGTAAAAGAAGCAAACGAAGAAGCATACTTCCTCCGCCTTTCCGATTTTGCCGACAAGATTGAAAAGTTCCTTACCGAAACCGACTATTTACAGCCTAAGAGCCGTGTAAACGAAATGGTAAACAACTTCATAAAGCCGGGTCTTGAGGATCTGTGCGTATCAAGAACCAGCTTTACATGGGGCATACCCGTTGATTTTGACAGCAAGCACGTTGTTTATGTATGGGTAGACGCACTTTCAAACTATATCAGTGCGCTCGGCTACGGCAACGAAAAGTACAATGATTTTGAAAAATACTGGCCTGCAGATATGCATATGACCGCTAAGGAAATTGTACGTTTCCACTCTATCGTATGGCCTATAATCCTTATGATGCTCGATCTGCCCCTGCCCAAGCACCTTTACGGTCACGGCTGGATAAACTTCAACGGCGACAAGATGAGCAAATCAAAGGGCAACGTTGTAGACCCGTTTGTGCTTTGCGAGCGTTACGGCGTTGACGCTGTACGTTATCAGATACTGCGTGATATGCCCTACGGCAGTGACTGCAACTTCACAAACGAGCTTATGCTCACAAGAATAAACGCAGACCTTGCAAACGATCTCGGAAACCTTGTTTCAAGAACAGTAGCAATGGCTGACAAGTATTTCGGCGGAACACTGCCCACAGACAGAGTTTCCGACGAGCTTGACGATCAGCTTATCGGTATGGCTCAGTCGCTGTGCGATACGGTTACTCCCCTTATCGAGCAGGCTCAGCACTCAAAGGCGCTTGAGGAAATATTCAAGGTAATCTCCCGTGCCAACAAGTATATCGACGAAACAGCACCGTGGGTACTTGCAAAGGACGAAAGCAACAACGCCCGTCTTGCGACCGTACTCTATAATCTGCTTGAAACTATTCGTATCTGCTCTGCACTGCTCAGCCCCTTTATGCCCGCTACAATGCCTGAGGTATGGGAGCAGATAGGCGCAGGTGCAGAAGATATCACTTTCGACAAACTCGGCACATTCGGCGTTCTGCGTGCAGACGTTACGGTAAAGAAGGGCAGAGTTCTCTTCCCCAGAATCGACATAAAGAGCGAGATTACAGAACTTGAACGCCTTATGAAGCCCAAGACCGTAATCAAGGAGGACGAGGATCTTGACAAGGCAGGAATAATCTCTATAGACGACTTTGCAAAGGTCAAGCTCAGAACAGGTGAGATTACTGCCTGCGAAAAGATAAAGAAGTCAAAGAAGCTGCTTAAAATTCAGGTGGACGATGCAAGAGGCGGCAGACAGATAGTATCGGGCATTGCCGAATACTACACTCCAGAGGAACTTATCGGAAAGAAAATCATATTCGTTGCAAATCTTGCCCCCGCAAAGCTCTGCGGCGAAGAAAGCAACGGTATGCTCCTTGCCTGTGACGCAGGAGAAAAAGTACAGGTCGTATTCCTTGATAAAGATACACCCAACGGCAGTACGGTAAGATAAACATTCGCAGAAGACAACGAGTGACATAAAGGAACAAAAAGATGAAAATTAAAGACTTATACACACCCGGCAGGACGGTGTTCTCGCTGGAGGTTTTCCCTCCCAACAAGAATTTCCCCATCGAAACGGTGTATGATGCCATCGAGGGACTTGCGGCAATAAATCCCGCATATATCAGTGTGACCTACGGCGCAGGCGGAAACCGTGCAAACCGCTCCACCTGCGAGATAGCATCGCATATAAAGAAAAAATACGGTATCGAAGCAATGGCGCACCTTACCTGCATAAACAGCACCCGTGACGATGTTGATTTTATGCTTGACGATTTCGCCGCAAACGGAATAGAGAACATTCTTGCCTTAAGAGGCGACAACAAGCCCGACGAAGAACCGAAGAACGATTTCCCCCACGCAAGCGACCTTACGGCATATATAGCGTCAAAGGGAAATTTCGATATTGCAGGTGCGTGCTACCCCGAAACCCACGTTGACGCAGAGAGCGCCGAGGAAGATATAAAAAATCTGAAGATAAAGGTTGACGCAGGTGCTTCTCACCTTGTTTCGCAGCTATTCTTCGACAATTCCTGCTATTATGATTTTGAAAAGCGTGCAAGAGCCGCAGGCATAGACGTGCCTATCGCCGCAGGAATTATGCCCGTTACAAACAAAAAGCAGATTGAGCGTATGGTAACGCTCTGCGGTGCAAGTCTGCCCTCAAAATTCGTAAAGATGATGCAGAAGTACGAGAACGACCCCGAGGCGCTTAAGAGCGCAGGAATAGCCTATGCCATCGACCAGATAGTAGATCTTATTTCAAACGATGTGCAGGGCATACACCTTTACGCTATGAATAACCCCGCTGTCGCATCACGCATCTACAACGGGATCAAGGATCTGTTATGATACTTCAGCCGATAGACAGGAATGAGGCTCTGCGTTATCTCGGCTGTAATGACGGCACGGATAACGAGCAGATGCTCGCAATGCTTGATTCCTGCGAGAAACAGCTTCTGAAAGCCGCAAGCCCGAAATACCTCTATGCCGTATACCCGATAAGCTTTACGGACGATGGTGTCAGAATTTCGGACAGCAATATAATACTTAAAGGCAATTCAGCCGCCGCTCATTTAAAAAACTGCGACAGGATAGTGCTTATGTGCGCCACGCTCGGACAAGGAGTAGACGTGCTTTTAAGGCATCTGCAAGTATCCGATATGGCAAGCGCAGTTATCGTTGACAGCCTTGCAGGTGCGGCAATAGAGCAGGTCTGCAACAGGGCTGAAACAGAGATATTCGAAAAAGTACGCTCGAACAGCCGTACATGGAGATATTCTCCCGGCTACGGTGATCTGCCCCTTGATATACAGTTTGATTTACTGACGCTTCTGCAGGCTCAGAAAAGGATAGGTCTTACCGTAATGAACAGCAATATGATGGTGCCTACAAAATCGGTAACGGCATTTATAGGACTGTCAGAGGGCGAAGTTGACAGAAGTACAAGAGGCTGTGAAAGCTGTAATATGAAGGACAGATGTAAATTCAGAAAAAGCGGAGGTCACTGTGGAAATTAAAACATTACTTGAACAAAGAGGACTGCTGATTTTCGACGGTGCTATGGGTACTCAGCTGCAGGCTAAGGGGCTTAAGACGGGCGAAACTCCCGAGCTTTTAAACCTTACCGCAAAGGATCTGCTCAAAGAAATACACCGCAGTTATATAGACGCAGGAGCGGATATAATTTCCGCAAATACATTCGGTGCAAATTCCTACAAGCTAAGCCACAGCGGTAAAAGCGTAGATGAAATTATCACCGCAGGAATAATAAACTGCAAAGAAGCGATAAAGGAAAGCGGAAAGGACGTTTTCTGCGCTCTTGACATAGGTCCTATAGGACAGCTCCTTGAGCCTACGGGAAGCCTTAAGTTTGAAGAGGCTTACGACATATTCAAGGAGGAGATAGTTGCAGGCTATAAGGCAGGTGCGGACGTTGTTCTGTTCGAAACGATGACCGACTTATACGAGCTTAAAGCCGCTATACTTGCCGCAAAGGAAAACTGCGATCTTCCGATAATATGCAGTATGACCTTCGAGGAAAACGGACGTACCTTTACGGGTTGTCCCGCCGAGGCGGAAATACTGCTGTGCGAGGGACTCGGTGTAAGTGCAGTCGGCGTGAACTGCTCTCTGGGTCCGAAGGAGCTTATGCCTATAATCAAAACGCTCTGTGAAAAGTCGAAGATACCCGTTATCGTAATGCCGAATGCAGGACTTCCCGACCCTGCCACAGGCGAATATTCTATAGATGCCGAAGAATTCAGCGACTATGCCGTTGAGATAGCTGATCTCGGTGCAGGAATAATCGGCGGCTGCTGCGGTACAACACCCGAATTTATCCGCCGTACAGCTAGGAAGGTAAAGGGCAGAAAGTACGAGCCTAAGAAGATAGAGCGTGTCTGCACGATATGCAGCGGCACAAATGTTGTAGAGGTGAGCCAGCCGAGGATAATCGGTGAGCGTATCAACCCTACCGGTAAAAAGCTGTTCAAGCAGGCGCTTATAAACGATGATATAGATTATATCTTAGGTCAGGCTATAGAGCAGGTCGGCGCAGGAGCAGATATACTTGACGTAAACGTTGGACTTCCCGACATTGACGAAAAGGCAATGATGATAAAGGCTGTCAAGAGCATTCAGGGCGTTACGAATGTACCGCTCCAGATAGACAGCACCATTCCGGAGGTACTTGAAGCGGCACTGCGTGTATACAACGGCAAGCCTATGGTAAACTCGGTAAACGGCGAGGAGGAGAGCCTTAAAAACGTTCTTCCGCTCGTAAAGAAATACGGTGCGGCAGTAGTAGGTCTGACGCTTGACAAGGACGGCATACCGCCTAAAGCCGAACAGCGTGTAGCCATTGCCGAAAAGATAATAAAGCGTTGCGAGGAAATCGGTATTCCGAAAGAGGATATAGCGATAGACTGCCTTACGCTTACAGCGTCCGCAGAACAGCTTGCGGTAAACGAAACGCTTAAGGCTGTGCGTGCGGTAAAGGAAAGGTTCGGAGTGAGAACGGTACTCGGTGTATCGAATATATCATTCGGTCTGCCCAACCGTGAGCTTTTAAACCACATTTTTCTTACGATGGCACTTGAAAACGGGCTTGATTTGCCGATTATAAACCCCAACGTAGCGTCTATGACAGGTGCTGTAAGAGCATTCAAGCTGTTAAAGGCGATAGATGTAAACTCGGTAGAATACATTGCCGCTTATGGCAGTGACACCCCAACGGCAGTCGCAAAGCCGAAATCCTCCGAGGTAACGCTTGAATATGCCATCGACAACGGACTTAAAGCGGATGCGGCGAAGATAACCGAACAGTTGCTTACCGACACCGACCCGATGGCAATAATAAACGAGCGGCTTATCCCTGCGCTTGACAAGACAGGTACGCTGTTTGAACAGGGAAAGATATTCCTCCCTCAGCTGATTTTATCGGCAGGCGTTGCACAGAGCTGTTTTGATGTTATCAAGGCACACCTTGCAAAGAACAATTCCGAAACGGTAAGCAAAGGCAAGATAGTGCTTGCAACAGTAAAGGGCGACGTACACGACATAGGCAAAAACATAGTAAAGGTACTGCTTGAAAACTACGGCTACACCGTAATAGATCTCGGCAAGGACGTTGAATATCAGGCGGTAGTCGATGCCGCAAGAAAGCACGAGGTGAAGCTCGTGGGACTGAGCGCACTTATGACCACTACGCTCAAATCCATGGAAGAAACCATAAAGCTTATCCGTGACAACGGACTTCCTTGCAAGGTGGTTGTCGGCGGTGCGGTACTTACACCCGAATATGCCGAAAAGATAGGCGCAGACTTCTACGCAAAGGACGCTAAGGAAACGGTAGATATTGCGAAGAAAGTTATAGGATAAAATATAAAAATACAACCTGCGGAAAAATTCCGCAGGTTGATTTTGTTATTCAAGCCACGTTCTGAACCAATTTGGACGGTATTCGGACAAATAGGACAATTTCCCGTTACGATATATTGCAAATTGTTTAAACCGGATTGTATTATCATATAAAACCGCAGTATCACAAACAGTCAACACTTTAATTAGATTTTCAAAGCTTTGAACATATCTTCTATCAACATCGTTATCCGGTATTCCGTGACCGCCATGTGAAACACGATGCGCAATACGATTTTTAGCAATTTCCGGTGACTCAACCCCGACATAATGCAATTCAATTATAAAGCCTTTTTCTTTAGCTTTGAGTATATTACTTATTATGCTGTTTCCGCATAATGTTGTTTCTTGATTAAAAGATATGCCTTTTTCAATATTGTTTTTAATTTTTTTCGCAGCTATCTTTCCCGCCTTAATTGAATCAGCAGGATTATCCCATCTGCCAAACTCTCTTACTATCTCATCAGTGTTTACTCTGTCGTATATTTTCAAGTAATCGAGAGTTTGATATAAAGTTGACTTTCCTGCGCCATTTACACCGGCAATAACGATATATTTTTTCATCAGAAAAGATTCCTTTCGATAACCTTTTTCTGTTTTTCCTGTAGCAAATAGTTCCAGACAGTTTCAAAGAAATTCTTTTCTTCCTGTGTTTCAGCTTCTGTTATAAGCTGTAAAAAATCATCGGAATGCAGATTTTTAAAATCTTCATATACCTTTGTGTATTTTGAAACATCGCACATACAATCGCCTCATTTCCTTATATTGCTGTAAAACAAATACAGTTAGCCGTTAACTTATTATAACAACTCCACTCCAAAAAGTCAAACGTTCAAGTAAATTCTATGTTTCTGCTGTTTGACTATCCCCCTCACCCGTGCTATAATTACAGCAACAAGAAAAATCACGGAGGGAAATGTATGCACTATTATGAATACGGCAAAGAAAACGATAAGACGATCGTCTTTCTGCACGGGGCAAACTTTGTCCACAGCTTCGGCAGGCAATATCCGCTTGCCGAAAAATATCATCTTATTATTCCGCATATCATGGGTTACGGAGATGCCGCAGATGAGATTTTCGATACCGAAACAGCAGTAAAACAGCTTGCAAATTTCATAGCCGACATCGGCAAAAAGGTAACGCTTGTCGGCTTTTCGCTCGGCGCTCAGCTTAGCGTTAAGCTGTGTGCGGAACATCCGCAGTATTTTACTTCTGCGATAATAGTAAGTCCGTGGCTTATCAAGAAAGAGCCTATGCTCTCAAAGGTCATGGCTATGAACGAAAAGCAGTTTGCGTCATTCAAGAACAAACGATTATGCGGTTTCATCGGATTTATGAACGGACTGCCCAAAGAGCAAAGAAAAGAATTTGTTGCACAGATGCAGAATGTGCGTATCGAAACCGTAAGAAGCTCCGTTGACAACGGAATAACGCTTGAAACAATAAACGGCTTTGAAAACGCATACTTCCCGATGATTGCCCTTGCAGGCAGTAAGGAACAGGCAGAAGTACACGACAGCGTAAAAGGACTTGCCGCTATGAATAAAAATTGCAGATACGAGATATGGGACAAAGCCGCCCATAACATTCCTCCCGTGTTTTCCAAGCGATTCAACGAACTTGTTATAAGAATGGCAGAAATTTGACTATGTACAGAATTTTCATCATTGAAGACGACCCCACGATAGCGCAGACGCTGAAAAAGCACCTCGAGGGCTGGGATTATAAAGTAGAGTGTGCAAAGGATTTTCACAATATCACTGCGGAGTTTGCCGCTTTCGACCCTCAGCTTGTACTGCTTGATATAAAGCTACCGTTCTATGACGGCTACTACTGGTGCGGCGAGATAAGAAAGCTGTCCAAAGTGCCTGTCATCTTTCTCTCCTCAGCCTCTGACAATATGAACGTAGTTATGGCTATGAATATGGGCGGAGATGATTTTATAGCAAAGCCGTTCGATCTTTCGGTGCTGACCGCAAAGATAAACGCAGTGCTTCGCCGTGCCTACTCCTTTTCGGGCAACAGCGACCTTATATCCCACGGCAGTGTTATACTTGATATTTCATCGGCGGTCGTGACAAACGGCGATAAAAAGGCAGAGCTTACAAAGAACGAGCTTCGCATACTCCGCACTCTTATGGAAAACGCAGGCAGGATAATTTCCCGTGATACGCTTATGCAGAGATTATGGGAAACCGATTGCTTTGTTGACGAGAACACCCTTACGGTAAATGTCAGCAGGCTTCGCAAAAAGCTCGAAAACATAGGACTTGAAAACTACATCACAACCAAGGTCGGAATGGGGTATATGATAGTATGAAATTCTTTCTTGACTTTATCAGGAGCCGCATAATAACGCTTGTCTGCATTATTATTGCGGCTGTAATTTTCGCTGTGGTGCTGTCGCTTTATAACCTCCCCTCAGAGCCTGTGCTGTATGCGCTTTTGCTGTCGCTTGCCGCTGTTACGGCTATCGGTGCGGTAAATTTTATAAAGGCGTACAAAAAGCATAATATCCTCACCCGTCTTACAAACGAGATAACCGTGAGTGCCGACAATCTTCCGAAAGCGGTATCGGCAGATGACAAGGATTACGGCAGGCTGATACGGACACTAAGCGATTACTGCATTTCCCTTAAAGAAAAATCCGCAAACAGCCTGCAGGCGACAAACGAATATTACACTATGTGGGTACATCAGATAAAAACGCCTATCTCCGCAATGCGACTTATGCTCCAGTCAGAAGACAGCGAAAGCAGCCGCAGGCTGTCCGACGAACTTATGAAGATTGAGCAGTATGTCGATATGGCGCTGTGCTATGTCCGGCTTGAAAGCTCCGGCAACGACCTTGTGATAAAGCATTACAGCCTTGACGATATAGTAAAAAAATCGGTTCGTAAATTCTCCACGCAGTTTATCGGGAAGAAGCTGAGCCTTGATTACAAGGAGCTTGATACCGATGTTCTCACCGATGAAAAATGGCTGTCCTTCATCATTGAACAGCTGCTCTCAAATGCGATAAAATACACCGCTAAAGGCTCGGTATCAATTTATATGAAGCCCGACACCGACAGAAAGATTCTCTGCATTGCCGACACGGGAATTGGAATAGACCCTGCCGACCTGCCGAGAATTTTCGACAACGGCTACACAGGACTTAACGGCAGATATGATATGAAGGCAAGCGGTATAGGACTGTATCTTTGCCGCTGTATTACCGATATGCTCGGCATTACTCTTACCGCCGTATCCGAGCTTGGAAAAGGCTCCGTCTTTATGCTTGACCTTACGGAAAGCAAAATAAGACACGAGTAATCGCAATATTACAAAAATGTAAGACGGACGCTCTTATCGTAAGACGGATAAATGGCACACTTCCGTTATTTCAGCTATAATATTGTCATAGCTTAAAGGAGGTACAATATGAATTTACTTGAAGTAACGGGACTTAAAAAGGTCTACACACAGCGGCTCGGCGCAAAGCCGAATGTCGCACTGCGAAACGTCAGCTTCTCTGCCGCAAAGGGCGAATATATCGCTATTATGGGCGAAAGCGGCTCCGGCAAGACTACCCTGCTCAACATCCTCGCAACGCTTGACAAGGCGACCGCAGGTGTTGTAATGCTCTCGGGAGTTGACATAACAAAAATAAAGGACAGCGACTCTGCGCTTTTCAGACGTGAGCATCTCGGATTTGTGTTTCAGGACTTCAACCTGCTCGATACATTCTCCGTGCGTGACAATATTTTTCTGCCGCTCGTGCTTATGGGCAAAAGCTACGATGAGATGAACTCAAGGCTTCTCCCTCTTGCCGCAAAACTCGGTATAAGCGACCTGCTCGACAGATACCCTTATGAAATATCTGGCGGTCAGAAGCAACGTACCGCTGTCGCCCGTGCGCTTATAACAAACCCCGATATTCTGCTTGCGGACGAGCCTACAGGCGCACTCGATTCAAAAGCGTCGGAGGAGCTTCTCAATCTGTTTGGTGAAATCAACCGTGACGGTCAGACTATCCTTATGGTAACACATTCGGTAAAGGCGGCAAGCAGTGCCTCACGGGTGCTTTTCATAAAGGACGGTGAGGTTTACCACCAGATATATAAGGGCATTTCCGGAGCGGAAGAATTCTACGCAAAGATAAACGATACGCTGACGGTGCTTGTGGCAGGCGGTGACCGCAGATGAAAACACTGTTCTACCCGAAGCTCGCCGTGAACGGCATGAAGAAAAACAAACGGCTTTATCTGCCTTATATCCTAACCTTAGTTGCAATGGTGATGATGATGTACATTACAGCATACCTTGCAAGGAGCGAAAACATTGCAAACACAAACAGAGGTGTTTACGCACAGTGGTGTCTTTGGCTCGGAATAATCGTAATCGGCATTTTCTCCTTGATTTTTCTTTTCTACAGCTACTTTGTGCTTATCAAAAACCGTGGCAAAGAGTTCGGCTTATACAATATCCTCGGACTGAACAAACGCAACATTGCACGCATACTCCTTTGCGAAAGCCTTTTCACGCTTATTATATCGCTTCTTTGCGGACTTGCCGCAGGGATACTCCTGTCACGTCTTGCGGAGCTGTGTATGTTCAGACTTCTCGGCATTGAACCTGTCGGCAATCTGTCTGTAGATGCAGGCGCAATAGCTATCACCGCCACAGTATTCACAGCCATAACGATAATTCTTCTGCTGAGCGCCTTTGTCCGCATAGGCAGACTAAGCGCAATCAATCTGCTTCAAAGCGAAAAGCAGGGCGAAAAACCGCCACGGGCTAATTTCGTATTTGCCTTAGTCGGCTTGATACTGCTTGCTATCGCTTATTACATTGCCGTCACAACACAGGCGGGCATTGAAATTGTCGGGAATTTCTTCCTTGCGGTGCTTCTTGTAATAATCGGCACTTATATGCTCTTTGTCAGCGGCTCGGTCGCACTTTGCCGACTGCTGATGAAAAACAAAAGATATTACTACAAAGCAAATCACTTTGTATCCGTTTCCGGAATGACATACCGTATGAAAAGAAACGGCGCCGGACTGGCTTCTGTCTGCATTCTTTCGACTATGGTGCTTGTAATGCTTTCGTCCACGATAAGTCTTTTTTCAGGGATACATACAAGCACGTTTATCCGCAGCCGTGACATCTCGGTAACGCTCACTTACAACAGCTTTGAAGATAAGACGATACGCAATATTTCCGACCTGTGCAGCACAGCGCTTGACACGGCGAAAAGCAATGATTATAGCCCCTTAAACACTCTTTCGTATGACTATCTTGAAGTCGGCGGTTATTTTTCAGATAATACCGTCCACTTAGCCCCTGCGACAGATTCCGCAGATGTCAGCCAATCTGAAATAAAGGATTTTTACTTCATCACGCTTGAAGACTACAACAAAACGAGCGGCAGGAACGAAACGCTTTCCGACGGCGAAATACTGACGGCAAGCTCCGACAGCACCGACGGCGAAATAATATTAAACGGCAAGAAATATAAGTCACGGACAGTTCCTATGCCGAAAAATATTTCCTACGGCGAAACGGTTTACAGCGTATTTTTCGTTATTCTCCCCGATAATAACACCCTTTACGATATATTCCTGCTGAACCGTAAGGCTTACGGCGAAAACGCATCGTGGTTAAAGCATTATTTCGGCTTTGACATTGGCGGAAGCAACGCCGACAAGCAAGCCCTGTGCGACAGCCTCACGGACATTCTGGCAAAAAGCTCACGGAATATGGAGAATATCTTCCCCTTTGCCGAAAGCAGAACCGAAAACCTTGATGTGATGATAGCGACCTACGGCGGACTTCTCTTTCTCGGAATATTCTTAGGACTTGTCTTTATCTTTGCCACCGTGCTTATAATCTACTATAAGCAGGTTTCGGAGGGCTACGAGGACAGAGAACGCTTTGCAACGATGAGAAGTGTCGGAATGACGGAAAAGGAAATAAAGAAGAGCATAAACTCGCAGGTGCTGACCGTGTTCTTCGCTCCTCTTATCTTTGCAGGCATACACCTTACATTCGCCTTTCCGATAATACTTAAAGCAGTTAAAATGTTCGGCTTTGCCGACAGCACACTTCTTCTTATCGCAAACGTGATATGCTTTGCCGTATTTGCCCTGTTCTACATTTTCGCCTATAAAATAACATCAGGAATTTACCTGAAGATCATAGGAAGAAAATAACTCGTTTATAACCGATGCCTGTCCGTTCCCGTCCGTTAAGGACGGGCATTCAGACTATCGACAAACTGATTATTATTGAAGCCACACAGTGAAATATATCGCCAACACCACCTGAAACACTTTCCTTACCGACAAGGTATTAATATTTTCGTGAGTGTATCAGTGCAACTGCTCTAACATTGACTCTTCAAAAAAACGCCACTAACCTGAGA
>OHEJ01000293.1_pt1 | contig 21376 bp, 15 predicted proteins | sample 1567261 | NCBI WGS metagenome assembly OHEJ01 (sample SAMEA3879550, study PRJEB24766) | human gut metagenome | biome: human-associated habitat; feature: feces | place: USA | collected 1985/1987 | reverse complement strand
GACTTTAATTCTGATGATAGCCACTTTATCGGGTACGCCGTAACTTCTCATTGAGAACAGCGAGAACTCCCGGTATAAGTAACAGGTTGCCCCTGTTACGGCGATGACAGTCAGATGGATAATGATACTTCTCTACGGAGCTGGCGGAGAACCCGGCAGAGGTGAAACTCCTATGATACAGATAGCAGTCTGTTCCTTAGCGACTTCCCAAAAGCGATATGCTCGGCAAGGGGTGTTGAGAACGAATATTGCCACGACCGTTTAGGAAATGAAACGGTCAAGTACATAGTCGTATCCTAATGACTATGAATTTTACGAAAGGAGGACGCAAAAGTGTCGAACTGCAAAACGATTGCTATATGCAATCAAAAAGGCGGAGTTGGAAAGACAACCACTACGGTAAACCTCGGCGTCGGTCTTGCTATGCAGGGGAAGAAAGTCTTGCTCATAGACGCAGACCCTCAAGGCGACTTGACCACTTGTCTCGGTTGGCAGGATACAGATAGTTTGGGTATCACGCTTGCAACGAAACTCACAGATGTAATCAATGAAACGATGACAGACCCTATGGTTGGTATCCTGCACCACGAAGAAGGTGTTGACCTTGTTCCGGCAAACCTTGAGCTTTCAGCAATGGAATTTAACCTTGTGAACGCAATGAGCAGAGAAACTACACTCAAGAATTATCTGAGTCAAGTGAAGAACAGATATGATTATGTAATTATAGACTGTATGCCTTCACTTGGTATGGTTACTCTCAATGCTTTATCGGCGGCAGACAGTGTTATCATTCCGGTTCAGGCTCAGTATTTGCCTGCAAAGGGTATGACACAGCTTGTGCAGACCATTTCAAAAGTAAAGAAGTATATCAATCCGGATATTAAGATAGACGGTATGCTGCTTACTTTGGTGGATAGCCGAACAAACCTTGCAAAGAGTACGGTGGAAGCACTCAGGGCAAACTTTGGTAATCAGATAAGAATGTATCGAACACAAATCCCGATTGCCGTAAAAGCCGCTGAAACTTCTTCCAAAGGCAAGAGCATTTATGCTTATGAGCCAAACAGCACAGTGTCTAAGGCATACGCTGAATTTACAAAGGAGGTGTTAGCCGATGGCAGGAAGAAAGAGCGACTTCACTCTCACGAAGCTCGATGATTTATTTACCACGCAGGCACAGAGAGATGAAGAACAGCTTTCAAAAATCCGAGATATTCCATTGGAGCTAATTGATGATTTCCCCGACCACCCGTTTAAGGTCAGGGACGATGAAGATATGATGCAGCTTGTGGAGAGTGTCAAGGAAAGAGGAGTGATTACTCCGGCAACGGTAAGGCAGAAAGAGGACGGCAGATACGAACTTGTTTCAGGACACAGACGAAAGCGAGCTTGTGAACTGGCAGGATTTGAAACACTGAGAAGTGAGATTGTAGACCTGAACAGAGATGAAGCGACCATTTTAATGGTTGAAAGTAATTTCCAGAGGTCAGAGATATTGCCGAGTGAAAAAGCCTTTGCCTATAAAATGCGTTTGGAAGCAATGAAAAGACAAGCAGGCAGACCTACAAAAAATAATTTAGTCCCAGTGGGACAAAATTATTCAAGGGAAGAACTTGCTGCACAAAGTGGAGAAAGTCAAACACAAATACAGCGTTATATTCGTCTGACAAACCTTGTTCCTGAACTGCTTGAATTTGTTGACGAGGGGCGTATTAAAATGCGTCCTGCCGTAGAACTTTCCTATCTTGACGAAGATTGCCAGCGTGATGTGGTTGACGAAATCGACCTGAATGACGCAACCCCGTCACACGACCAGACAATCCGTATGCGAAAGTTATTCAACGAGGGCAACCTTACAACCGAAGCAATCCACGCTGTTATGTCTGAGGAAAAGCCGAACCAAAAGGAAAAAATCGTGTTGAGGGGCGACAGAGTAAGACAGCTTATCCCGAAAAACATTCCCGTCAGTCAGACGGAGGATTTTGTCTGCAAGGCATTGGAGCATTACAACAAGTTTTTGCGTAACCGTGCAGAGCGTGACAGCAGATAGCCTGTTTTACAGTTCCCCTTTCTCACACTCTAACCCCTTAGTTATACTTCTACCTACCGAAAATGATATATATTATCTCACTTGAATATAACTATCTCAAAGTATATGTCTATCTCTAAGGGGCAATCGCACAGTATGAACGGACTGGAGGTGTATGGTAAAATGAAAAATTAACGAAAAATCCGCATTTGTTTTTCGGCAGGTAAATCTTGTCGTAAGAGAAAATCCACAAAGGCACATCGTAGCGATACGGTGTGTTTTCAATTTTTACAGGAGGAAACGCAATGATAAAGTCAAAATTCAAAAGAGTCACGTCGCTTTTCTTGGCGACCCTTATGTGTGTGACCACTTTTGCAGGCATTGGCTCGACAACAGCATATGCTGCTTCGGGAGAAAAAGCCGATGTTTATATGGTCGATTTCCCTCGTGATGGCGATGCTAATTACGATGGGGTATGGGGACACAGCAATTTGACCTTGAAAAATGGTTGGCATACCGGACGTTCCAATTTTACCAATCTTAAGGCTATTGGCTCATACTCAGGCAATGTTGCTTATTGTATTGAGCCGGGAATTTCGCTCAAGGTCGGTCAGACAATGAATAAGTATGACGAAAATTATTTTAATAACCTTGCAGCCAATGGGGTTATTTCCGGAGATGAAATCCGTCTTTTCGTTGGTCGTATTTTACAGTATGGCTATCGTGGGACAATCTCGACATCTTGGAGGTCACAGAATGAAGCAGCAGCAAACAGCATTGCACAGGCTTATGCCACACAGCTTCTTATCTGGGAAACTGTTATCGGAGAGCGTGATGTGAACTTCAATCATGTATCAGCCAGTGGTTGCAGCAATGTGAAAGATGTCATCAATGCAAGGCATCCGCTCCGCAATAAGATTTTCAGTTATTACAACAGTATGGTGCAGAGTGTACAGAACCATGCGACCATACCAAGCTTTTGTAATAAATCATCCGGTTCGGCAAAGACAATAGAACTTGAGTGGAACGGAAGCAAGTACACAACTACTCTGACAGATTCCAATAATGTGCTGTCCAAATATAATTTCAAGGCAAGCATCAGTGGAGTGAGCTTTTCAGTGAATGGTAACAAACTTACTGTTTCTATGGATACTGCACCGAGTAAGGAATTTACCATTACCGCAACGAAGAAAAATGCAGTCCGCAGAGGTGTGGTTGTATGGTCAGAGGGTAAACACGGTCAGAACTCCAGTGTGCAGGATGTTGTCAGCTATGCTCAGGAAGTAAGCGACAGTATCAACGGTTATGTGAAGATGAAAGTCAGCTATGGTTCTTGTCAGATTGTAAAGACCAGTGAGGACGGCAAGGTTGACGGTATTAACTTCACAATTACCGGAAACGGTATCAATCAGACGGTTACAACAGCCAATGGCGGTAAGTTCCAGATTGATAATCTTATGCCGGGTATCTATACTGTAACCGAGCAGGCATACGATAAGTACGAGCCGCAGGAAACACATAGAGTTACTGTTGTAGCAGGACAGATTGCAAAGGTCACTTTCAATAACAAATTGAAGCGTGGCGACCTTCAGGTAGTGAAGTCCTCAGAAGATAACCTTGTTGAAGGTGTGAAGTTCCATCTTTTCGGTACTTCTCTTTCCGGTGATGCTGTTGACCAGTATGCAGTTACAGACAAAAACGGTGTGGCAACTTTCAAAGATGTGCTTATCAGTGGTTCTGAACCATATACACTTGAAGAAGTAGACACAGCTATCCGTTATGTCGTACCGAAAAATCAGACTGTACCAGTGAAGTGGAAAGAAGTAACCACAAGAAACTTCAATAACATTTTGAAGAAATTTACTGTAACAGTCACAAAGAGCGACGCTGAGAAAGGCGAAGCACAGGGCAATGCCAAACTTTCGGGAGCAGTTTACGGTATCTATAAGGGCGAAACGCTTGTAGATAAGTATGTTACTGATGAAAACGGTCAGTTCACTACTAAAGAATATGTTTGTGATACCGACTGGACAATCCGAGAAATCACACCGTCAGAGGGATATTTGCTTGATAAGACTATCCATGAAGTAGGTGCAGACCCGAAACTTTATGAGGTGGAACACAACCTTACTTCCAATGATGTAACCGAGCAGGTAATCAAAGGCAATGTGGCTATCATCAAACATACCGATGACGGAGAAACAAAGATTGAAACACCTGAAAAGGGTGCTTCCTTTGAGATTTATTTGAAATCTGCCGGAAGCTATGACGCAGCCAATAAAGACGAGAGAGATACCATTGTTTGCGATGAAAATGGCTTCGGTCAGACAAAAGATATGCCGTATGGTATTTATACCGTACACCAGACTTCTGGTTGGGAAGGCAGAGAGATGATGGATGATTTTGATGTGTTCATTTCACAGAACGCACAGACTTATCGTTATCTCATCAATAACCGTAACTTCGAGAGCTTTGTCAATGTAGTTAAGGTGGACGCAGAAAGCGGAAAGAGTATTCCGTATGCAGGAGCAGGATTTAAGATTTACGACCCGCAGGGTAATCAGGTCAAAATGACCTTTACTTATCCGACACCGACCACGATTGATGTGTTCTATACCGATGCAAATGGTTCTCTTGTCACACCTGAGAAACTGGATTACGGCAAGGGGTATTCTATCGTAGAGGTACAAGCTCCATACGGATATGTACTTGATGATACTCCGGTATATTTTGATATTACCGAAGAAAATTCCACAGAGGAAGGCGGCGTAACTGTTGTGAAAGTCAATAAGCCGAATATGGCACAGAAAGGTACTATCACGGTTGAAAAAACCGGAGAAGTATTTAGTGGTGTCAATGTAAGTGGTTCTGAGGACAGTGATGTTATTTATCAGCCTGTTTATGAAGTGACAGGACTTGAGGGAGCAGTTTATGAAGTCCGTGCTGCGGAAGATATTAGCACACCGGACGGTACGCTCCGCTGTTCAAAGGGCGAAGTGGTAGATACTATCACAACAAGCTCCGATGGATTTGTGAAGAGCAAAGAACTTTATCTCGGAAAATACGAGGTCAAGGAAATTACAGCACCTTACGGAATGGTAGTCAGTGGCGAAACCCATACGGTTGAGCTTACTTATGCAGGTCAGAATATCTCTGTTACCGAAACTTCCACATCATTCTATAACGAAAGACAGAAAGTGCAGGTAAGCCTTGCAAAAGCCATTGAAAAGGATAAGACATTTGGTATTGGCGACAACGGAGAAATCAAAAACATCAGCTTTGGTCTTTATGCCGCAGAAGATATTGTATCTGCAAGCGGTACAGTTATTCCGGCTGATGGACTGATTGAGATTGTCAGCGTAAATGAAAATGGAACTGCTGTTATGAAGTCAGACCTTCCGTTTGGCAAATACTATGTCAAAGAGATTGCAACCGATGAGCATTATATTCTCTCTGATACGAAGTATCCGGTTGTATTTGAATATGCAGGTCAGGATACCGCAACAGTTGAAATCAAAGTGAATGATGGAAAAGAAATCAAGAATGAACTTATCTATGGTTCTGTATCAGGTAAGAAGATTGACGAGAATGGAGAAGCACTTGAGGGTGCTGTTATCGGTATCTTCAAAGCCGAAGAAACAGAATTTACAAAGGATACTGCACTTATGACGACTACCTCTGCAAAAGACGGTAGTTTTTCTTTTGCAAAAGTTCCTTATGGCAAATGGATTGTAAGAGAAATCGAGCAGCCAAAGGGATTTGTTCTTGATGAAAAGGCGTATGAGGTCAATATCAGCAAAGCCGAGCAGGTAGTTGAAATTGAGATTGTCAATGAGTATGTTCACGGCAATATCAGACTCACGAAGGTGGACGCTGAATATCCAGATAACAAACTTACGGGTGCAACCTTTGAGGTATATAAGGACACCAATGAGAACGGAAAGATTGATGATGGCGATGAACTTATCGGAAATCTTGAAGAAACCGAAACCGGAATTTATGAGATGAAAGAGCTGCTTTACGGAAAATATATTGTCCGTGAAACAAAAGCACCAGAGGGCTTCCTGCTTGATAAGGGAGAATACTCTGTTTTCATTGAGAAAGACGAAACAACTTATTCCGTTGAGAATAAGGCTGGTGTTGGATTTATCAATGAAGCTATGCGTGGAACACTGAAAATCGTCAAGACATCTTCAGATGGTAAGGTTAAAGGTTTTGCGTTCAGAGTAACCGGAGCAAACGGTTATGATATGACATTTGAAACAGATAAGAACGGCGAAATTGTGATTGAGGGACTTCGTATTGGCGAATATACCGTATCCGAAGTGGCAAACAATGCCTCTGCCGCATATATCACACCTGCCGACCAGAATGTTACTATCAAACTTGATGAAACAGCCGTTGTAAAAATGCACAATGAGTTGAGGGATACTCCGAAAACAGGAGATGATACCAATATGAAACTTTGGTATGTCCTTGCCGGACTTTCTGCTGTCGGTATCGCCGTAACTTCTGTTGTTGCACACAAAAAGAAGAAAAAGGAGGGTAACGAGTAATGGAAGCAAAGACAATTATCGCTATCGCATTAGTCGCCGTTATTGTCGGCGGCTTTATCTTTCTTCAGGTTAAAAACCGTAAGAAGTAAGTAACAAGCGAACATTAACCAGTCGGGGCAGAGCGTAAAAACTCTGTCCCTTTAATTTTTTGGAGGAACATTATGAAACAACAGAAAACGGTGGAGAGCCGAGTGCTTGAAATCTTAAAGGAATGCCCGATGTCGAGGTATGATGATATGCTTCTTATTCTGCATTATTACAATCGGTACGGATATATACCTGCCGGAAATCTTCCGCTTGAGGATATTGTATTTAATTACCGAGCATACGGACTTCCTTGTTTTGAAACCATACGCAGGGCAAGGCAGAGAGTACAGTCCCTTTTTCCTGAGTATTCACGTAATCCGCAGAAAGAAGAACAGAGCGGCAGTATTTCTATTGTAATCAACATTAGCTAAGGAGGTATTTTCGTGAAAGACAAAGCAACTTTTCAGAATAAGGTCAAGGTGCTGAATAAACTCTTTGACTCCGGTTGTGATACGGAGAAAAAGTTGCAGCAGCTTGATATGGAAGCAATCCTGAAAATCCCGAATATCACGATTCCTGATATGGGTGTGATTATGGAGCTTCAGAAGAATACAAAGTCCGGTAAACTCTTTTCGTATTTGGGCGGCGGTTCTGATGAAGCAACAAAAATGAGAGGTAAGGAAAATGAAGCAACAGGAGAATAGAGCAGAGCCGCAGGAAAAGCAAATTCGATTTATAGACAGTCATTACAATTTGAAATTCTATATTCCCGATGGTGGAAAAATCAAGATTACTTTTCGTGATGGACACACAGCAGACAGAGTGTGCAAGTATATTGATGACTACCATTTGTATGTCGGAAATTGCTGCTATCATATATGCGAGTTTGCTGAAAAAATGGAGCTTAGTGGAAGTAAAGTTGAACCTATCAATCAATCCGAACCGTCAAAAAACAAGACCAGAAACAGAGAAAAACAGCGATAAGGAGGTGCAAGAGTAATGGCACGAAAATATGACCTTATTTCTGAGCTTTACAACCGCACCTGCAAAACGGTTGTGTCAAATCCTCAGAACTGGCAGGCATTCTTAGCTTCGGCTTGCCGAAATTATAAGTTACGTTATGACGAGCAGCTTCTTGTATATGCACAGCGACCAGATGCAACAGCGGTTCTTGAGATAGAGCAGTGGAACAAAATTTTTGGCAGATGGGTCAACCGAGGTGCAAGAGGTATTGCTGTTTTTGCTGATGAAAACCGTTCACGGCAAAGACTGACACATTACTTTGACATTTCAGATACTCACGAAAGCAGATATTCAAGAACAGTCCCGATTTGGGATATGCGTCAGGAATACGAAGCTGATGTGATTGAAACATTGGAAAGCACTTTCGGAGAGATTGAGAATAAGAGCAGTCTTGCCGAAGCAATTATGGGAGCAGCAAGAAATGCGGCAGAGGATAATATCCCTGATTATCTGCAAGACCTTTACTATGCAACCGAGGGCAGTTCCTTTGAGGAAGTGGAAGAGGATATTGTGGCTTTCATTTATAAAAATGTCGTGACAAATAGTGTGGCATATATGATGATGTCAAGGCTCGGCGTTGATACGGACGGTTATTTTGAACTTGATGATTTCAGAGATGTTACTAACTTCAATACGCAGGAAACACTCAATGCACTTGGATTTGCTACCAGTGATATTGCAGAAATGGGATTAACGGAAATATCTAAAACAATTACTGCACTCAACCGTCAAAATCGCATAATTGTCGGTCAGGACAGAAATGAATACAATAAGGTTGAAAATAATGACGAAAGGAGTTTGGACGATGAACGAACTGACCTACACGATGGTGGGCGATTACAGCCTTCCGAACCTGAAACTTCCACAGCAGCCGGAAGTGACGCTGGGCAGGTACGCTCAGATGAGGAGAGAGTTTCTGAAGGAACATCACAGAGTCCTTTACTACAATCTCCTGACGAGGGGCGAACTGACACAGCACTTGGCGGAAGTGGAACAGAGAGCCAGCAAGATGGAGAAAACAATTCTGAGCCAGATGGCACAGAAAGAGGGAGTGACCGAACAGATGAAAGCGGAGGATATGATGAAATGGGTTCGTCTGATGAACTCTCTTCGCAGTTCGGCACAGGAAATCGTGAAAGCGGAAGTGATATTCGCTTAGAGTATTACGACAGAACGCACGAGGATAAAAGCCTTCCGTTCTTTGGACGTGATGAAGTAATCAATGAAATTCTCAGAACGACACCACATTTGTCAGCAAGTCTGGAAGAAATCAAAGATTATTATGAACGTAATCCTGATAACAAAGACCGCACAGAGTATATAAAGAGTATTTTCAATAATGATTATACCGAACTTACTTTAGAGGACGGCAGGACAGTAGGGTACAAGACCTTTGAAAACGTTCTGCATTTGTGGGAGGGCAAATACGACAGCAGAACCGCACAGAGCTATTATGATTGGGCTGTTATTGCCCGTCATTTTGAAGCTATGCGATTACTGGGAGAATTAAGTGACAGCATAAAACCATTACCGTCAATGGACGGTCAGATGACATTCATATTAGACGGTCGGGCAGAGGAAAAGAAAACCTCTGCCTTTACTTTTTCTCAGGAGATTATCGACGCTATTCTTGCGAATGGAAGCGGATTTTCTGAGGGAAAAATGCGTATTTATGAGCAGTTTGAAAAAAGTCTTTCTGCAAAAGAAAATGCCGACTTCTTGAAAAATGAATATGGTTGGGGCGGTTCTTATCCCGTCATAATCGGGGCAGGCATTGATGAGAGCCACGATGGAAAAGGTATTACGATTACGAAAGGCATCGGTAAAGAAAATCCACATATCACACTTTCGTGGTCGCAGGTGGAGAAGCGTATCGGGGAACTTATCCGAATGGACAGATACTTAAATCCAAAGGAAAAAGAACGCTATCCTCAGTGGCTTGAAAGTCAAGAGGAACGCAGAGCCAAAATCGAGGAAACGAAAAGAAATCGTGAGATACTTTCTAATGCACCACCGGAGCAGGAGGTCGAACCAACCGAAAAAGAACCTGAAGAAGCAGAACAGCTACAAGATGTGCAGTATGAATATCATCTTGGCGATAAGGTGTATATCGGTGCTTCTGAGTACGAAATCTTATCTGTTGATGATGAGAGAGTAATGCTCTATGACTATGATATGCCACTGTTCAATAAGGAATTTTCACGCACAGAGTTTGACAGAAAAGTGCGAGAGAATCCGATGAATGAGCATTTGATTGTAAAGGAAGAACCTGCCGAAGAAAGAAATGAAAAAGAGTCTGAGCCGTTAGTTCCCGCTTGGGAGCAGAAGAAAAAAGTCAAAGGCTTTGACTTGCACCCTGATGTGCCTATGGCAGACCGTCACACCTTTAATCTTAGAGAAAATGAGGTTGAAACGGTTGGTAAAAAGGAACGCTTCCGCAGAAATATTATGGCGATACAGCTTCTTAAAAAATGTCAGGAAGAAAACAGATTTGCCACGCCTGAAGAACAGATTGTTTTATCAAAGTATGTCGGTTGGGGTGGGCTTTCAGAAGCCTTTGATGAAAATAATTCAGCGTGGGCAACGGAATATCTGGAACTTTCTTCGGTATTAACACCGGAGGAATATGCTTCGGCAAGAGAAAGCACATTGACTGCGTTCTACACGCCGCCTGAAGTTATCACAGCCATTTATAAGGCAATGGAGCAGATGGGCTTTAAGGAAGGCAACTTGTTAGAGCCGTCCTGCGGTATCGGTAATTTCATCGGTATGCTGCCGGACGCAATGCAGGACAGTAAGATTTACGGTGTGGAACTTGATACGATTTCCGCAGGGATTGCACAGCAGCTTTACCAGAAAACAACCATTGCGGCACAAGGATTTGAAGAAACCAATCTGCCGGACAGCTTCTTTGATGGAGTGGTTGGCAATGTGCCTTTTGGAGATTTTAAGGTGTTAGATAAAAGGTACGACAAGCATAAGTTCCTGATACACGATTACTTTTTTGCCAAGTCCCTTGATAAGTTAAGACCCGGCGGTGTGATGGCTCTTGTAACGAGCAAAGGCACAATGGATAAGGAAAACTCGGCGGTACGAAAATATATTGCACAGAGAGCAGAGCTTCTTGGAGCAATCCGATTGCCGAATAATACCTTTAAGGGTAATGCAGGAACGGAAGTCGTTTCGGATATTCTTATCCTGCAAAAGCGTGACAGACTGATAGATATTGAGCCGGATTGGGTTCATCTTGATACCGATGAGAACGGAATTAAGATGAACTCTTATTTTGTGCAGCACCCCGAAATGATACTTGGAGAAATGAAAATGGTATCGGGGCGTTTCGGTATGGAAGCAACTTGTGTGCCGTATGAAAATGCAGACCTTGCAGCACAGCTTGATGAAGCAGTAGCAAACATTCACGGAGAAATCACGGAATATGAAACTGAGGAAGAACTGGAGGAGGAAGATAATTCTATTCCGGCAGACCCGACAGTGAGAAACTTTTCCTATACGGTGGTAGACGATAAAATCTACTATCGTGAAAATTCCCGTATGACTCCGGTGGAGGTGTCGGCAACCGCAGAGAACCGAATTAAGGGTATGATTGCCATTAGAAATTCCGTCAGAACGCTGATTGAATTGCAGACAGAAGATTACCCTGACAGCGAAATAAAAGCGGAGCAGGAGAGATTAAACAGACTTTATGATACCTTTTCAGGTAAGTACGGACTCATTAACAGCCGTGCAAATACCTCTGCTTTTTCGCAGGACAGTTCATTCTCTTTGCTTTCCGCATTGGAGATAATCGGAGAGGACGGAGAACTGGAACGTAAGGCTGATATGTTTTCTAAGAGGACAATTAAGCCGCATACTCCGGTTACTTCTGTTGATACGGCAAGCGAAGCGTTGGCGGTATCTCTTGGAGAAAAAGCCACGATTGATATGGACTATATGATGGAGCTTTCCGGTAAATCGGAGAATGAAATCTTTGAGGACTTAAAGGGTGTTATCTTCCTAAACCCGCTTTATGAGTATGGAAATTCTTACGAACCGAAGTATCTGATGGCTGATGAATACCTTTCGGGTAATGTCAGGGAAAAGCTGAGGATTGCAAAGAAGTCGGCAGAACTCTATCCGGAAGATTATAAGGTCAATGTAGAAGCACTTCAAAAGGTGCAACCGAAAGACCTGACTGCAAGTGAAATTTCCGTGCGACTTGGTGCAACTTGGCTGCCACCGGACGATGTGCAGGAGTTTATCTTTCATTTGCTTGAAACACCACGCTATGCACAGTGGAATATCAAAGTTCACTTCTCTCCATTTACGAGTGAGTGGAATATTGAGGGCAAATCCTATGACAAAGGAAATGTAAGGGCATATAACACTTACGGAACTTCCCGCATCAATGCCTATAAGATTATCGAGGAAACGCTGAACTTAAAAGATGTGCGTATCTTTGATTATATCGAAGATGATGAGGGAAAGAAGAAGGCTGTCCTGAACAAAAAGGAAACAGCGATTGCTCAGTCGAAGCAGGAAATGATTAAGCAGGAATTTCAGGACTGGATATGGTCTGACCCTGAACGAAGGGAAAGACTTTGCAAATCCTATAATGAGAAATTCAATAGCGTCAGACCTCGTGAGTATGATGGAAGTCATATCATCTTCAATGGTATGAACCCTGAAATTGAACTCAGGGAACATCAGAAAAATGCGGTTGCCCATATCCTTTACGGAGGAAATACGCTTCTTGCACACGCAGTCGGAGCAGGAAAAACTTTTGAAATGGTAGCGGCAGCACAGGAGTCGAAAAGGCTTGGACTTTGTAACAAGTCACTGTTTGTTGTACCAAATCACTTGACCGAACAATGGGCGGCTGAGTATTTGCAACTCTATCCGGCGGCGAATATCCTTGTCGCAACAAAGAAAGATTTTGAAACCAAGAATCGTAAAAAGTTCTGCGGCAGGATTGCAACCGGAGATTATGACGCAGTTATCATCGGACATTCACAGTTTGAGAAAATCCCAATGTCCATTGAAAGACAGAGGGCAATCTTAGAACAGCAGCTTGAGGAGATAACGGGAGGAATTGCAGAACTCAAGCGAAACCGAGGGGAAAACTTCTCCATAAAGCAGCTTGAAAAGTCAAAGAAATCTATCAAGCAGAAACTTGATAAACTCAATGACCAGACGAAAAAAGATGATGTTGTAACCTTTGAGGAACTTGGTGTAGACAGGCTTTTTGTTGATGAAAGCCATTATTACAAGAACCTTTATCTTTATACAAAAATGCGTAATGTGGGTGGTATCGCACAGACGGAAGCACAGAAATCTTCCGACCTCTTTATGAAGTGTCGTTACCTTGACGAGATTACCGGAGGACGAGGAACCGTATTCGCAACGGGTACACCTATCTCAAACAGTATGGTGGAACTCTATACGATACAGCGATATTTGCAGTACAACACGCTTGTGAAAAACGGGTTGCAGCACTTTGATGCCTGGGCTTCCACTTTCGGAGAAACCATTACAGCAGTGGAACTTACACCGGAAGGAACGGGATACAGAGCAAAGACAAGGTTCGCAAAATTCTATAACTTGCCTGAACTAATGGCGATGTTCAAGGAGATAGCGGACATTAAAACAGCAGATATGTTGAACCTGCCAGTACCGGAAGCAAAGTACCATAACATTGCAGTAAAGCCGTCGGAAATGCAGAAGGAAATGGTTGCTTCCCTTGCAGAGAGAGCCGAGCAGGTGCGTGGCGGCGGTGTGGATTCAAGCGTAGATAATATGCTGAAAATCACGAATGACGGAAGAAAACTGGCTCTTGACCAGCGTATGCTAAACGATATGCTGCCTGATTTTGAGGGCAGTAAAATCAATGCCTGCGTTGATAACATCTATCGGATATGGAAAGAAAATGCCGACAAGAAATCTGCACAGCTTGTGTTTTGTGACCTTTCCACGCCGAAGAATGACGGAACATTTTCCGTCTATAACGACATCAGAAAGAAGCTGATTGAGAGAGGTATTCCTGAAAGTGAAGTGAAGTTCATACACGAAGCCGACACGGATATGAAGAAAAAAGAACTGTTCCAAAAGACCCGCAAGGGAGAAGTCAGGGTGCTTCTTGGCTCTACTCAGAAGATGGGAGCAGGAACGAATGTGCAAGACAAACTTATCGCACTTCACGACGTGGATTGTCCGTGGCGACCTTCAGATTTGGAGCAGCGTTCCGGTAGAATTGTCCGTCAGGGCAATGAAAATCCGCAGGTAGATATTTACCGCTATGTAACAGAGCAGACCTTTGATGCATACCTCTATCAGCTTGTGGAAGGTAAGCAGAAGTTCGCAAGTCAGATTATGACGAGCAAATCTCCGGTCAGGTCGGCAGAGGATATTGATGAAACTGCACTGTCCTATGCGGAGATAAAAATGCTTGCAACAGGTAATCCATATATCAAAGAAAAGATGGACTTAGACATTCAGGTGCAGAAGCTGAAGATGTTAAAATCCAATTTCTTATCGGAGAAATACGGACTGGAGGATAAGGTCATCAAGTTCTACCCACAGCAGATTGCTTACTTGAAATCCCGTGTAGAGGGACTTACCAAAGATGTTGAAACAGCAAAATTACACCCGAAACCGATAGACGAGCAGCCGCTTGGAATGATGGTATCGGGTGTTTCTTATTCCGAAAAAGCCGAAGCAGGTCAGGCAATCATCAATGCCTGCAAGTCAATGAATAGTCCCGATGCGATACCACTTGGCGAGTACCGTGGCTTTCAAATGGAACTGTATTTTGATACGGTGCAGCGTAATTATGTTGTGAAATTAAAAGGCGAAACAAGCAGAGATGTACCGCTTGGCGACGACGCTCACGGTAATATCGTGAGAATAGATAACGGTATTGAACGCTTTGAGGAAGCACTTGCTGATACGAAAAACAGTCTTGAAAATACGGAAAAGCAGTTTGAAACAGCGAAGCAGGAAATCGAAAAGCCGTTTGCAAAGGAGGAAGAATTGAGGGCAAAAACTGCCCGACTTGATGAGCTGAATATCCTGCTCAATATGGATAAAAAGGAAAATGAGATTGTCGGCGGAGAGCCTGATGAGGGCGAAGCAGTCGGCGGCAGAAAGGAGAAATCGTATGAGAGATAAACTGAAAGGCGGTGGTCGATATGCCTTTTATCGCACCTGAGTTAATCATTCAGGCGAAGCAGATGGACTTATTAACCTACCTGAAAAATTATGAACCGTATGAGCTGGTTAAGTTTTCAGGTAACACCTATTGCACCAGAACCCACGACAGTTTGAAGATTTCAAACGGGAAATGGATATGGTGGTCGAGAGGAATTGGCGGCAGGAGTGCCTTGGATTATCTGATTAAGGTCAAAGGTTACAGCTTCCTTGAAGCAGTGGAAACCATTATCGGACACACAGCGATTCAGGCTCCGGTCTATGAAAAGCCACAGCCAAAAGAGGAAAATAAACCGCTTCTTCTCCCTGAAAAATGTGCTTCCAACAGAGTGATTACAGAGTATCTTTTCGGCAGGGGCATCGACTATACCATCATACAATACTGCATTGACAAGGGGCTGATTTTCGAGAGCCTGCCGTATCACAACCTTGTGTGCGTGGGCTTTGATGAGAAGAATATCCCTCGCTATGCGTCCTACCGAGCGACCAATGACCGCCGTGTTTTGGGTGACTGCTCCGGCAGTGACAAGCACTATTCTTTTCGGATCGCAGATAGCGACAGCGGCACGGTGCATCTCTTTGAGTGTGCCATTGACCTGCTTTCCTATGCGACGCTTGAACGGATGGCAGGCAGAGATTGGCGGAAAGACAACCTCGTTTCCCTCGCCGGTGTGTATCTGCCCAAGGAGAGAATCGAGGACAGCACTACCCCTGCGGCTCTTGTGAAGTACCTCGATGAGAAGCCGCAGATAAAGAAAATCTTCCTGCACTTCGACAACGATAATGCCGGAAGAAAAGCCAGCCTTGCGCTGAAAACCATATTGCCGAGCAAGTATGAAGTCATTGACAGCCCTCCGCCCTGCGGCAAGGACTACAATGACTTTCTTTGTTTCCAGCTCGGTATCCACCGCAACAAAACCAAAGAAAGGACGAATGAACGATGACTGAGTTTAGCATTTATCAGATCAATGTGGACAGGGATACCGCCAATGTGTGCTTCATCGGAATGGAATCCCTCGAAAAAATCAAAGGCACTAAGGAAGTCAACGCAGCCGCTTACGACAGAGTTTATGACGGCAAAATGGACTGCATCTCCCTCGAAAACATCTATCAGAAGTTCAATGTTGACCATCCTGCCGACTACAAGGGACGCTCTCTTTCCGTATCGGATGTAGTCGAAATCAGGGGAAGTGATACCCTGAATCCCGGCTTCTACTTCGTGGACAGCATCGGGTTCAAGTCGATTTCTTTCGACAAATCGCTCTGCAAGGAGCCGGTAGAAGCAGGCAGCGGAAAGATTTCCGTTCTGCTTGTTGAGCCGAACAAGTATCCCAAGATGATTGAGATCGACGATACCTTGGAGGCGATGCAGACAGTGGTCGGCGGCGATATTGAGGAATATATGCCCTTTGAGGATGAGGTCGCCATCATCTGCAATGAAGAGGGCAAGGTCAATGGACTGACCCCGAATCGGGCGGTTTATGGAGAGCCACAAGCCGTTGAAATGACCTTTGCCGAGATGCGTAGCCGCTTTTGTGAAGCGGAAAATGAGGGCAAAGAACACCTCTCCGGCTATATCGTTTTCACGCAGGACAGCTTCGACAAGCCATACGATGAGAGGTCAAGAACCTATGGCGTCAGCTCCAACAACAAGGCGTTTCAGGCTGGAATGGGTGGCTATTCCATCTTCGGGTCGTGCCTTGACGGAACTGACCCGTGCGTCAGACTGGACGGTTATATGTTTGGCGAGAACGCTTGGAAAATTGAAAAGTGCTATATGATGGAGCCTTCCCGTGAGATGCTGGACATTATCTGCGGGAAGTTTTTCATTACTTACGCACCTTTCGATGCAGAGAGGTTCCAGTCCCTCCCGCCTGACCTTGCGGAGAAATACCGTGAGAAATTCAAATTCCCCGAACGCTTTATGAGAGTCAACAATGAGATCGTAGCTGTGCCTTTTAAGCCCGCCAGGGCGGACAAAGAACGCTGATCTCAATGAGAACGGGGTTCCCCCGAACGCTCTGTATTATCTTAACGAGCAGACTGTTTTTACTCCTACCGGGCAAAAACAGTAAATCGCTCGTTAGGGGAACCCCCTAATACCCCGTGCAAGAAGCACAACACATTTCAAAAGAAAGGATGAAAACCATTTATGAAAAGAACGATCAAGAAGCAGTTTTGGTTTTCCCGTGACGAAGCGCAGGACTTGCAGAAGAAAGCAAAGAAAACCTGCCTGTCTGAAGCGGCACTCGTCCGTCTGCTGCTCCGTGGATATGAGCCGAAGGAGAAGCCTGATGACCGTTTCTATGATGCGATGCGGGAGTTCTCCGCCATCGGCAATAACATCCATCAGATCTCCGTTAAGGCAAATGCCCTCGGCTTTATCGACACGCAGAAGCTGAACAGTGAGCTGGATCGCCTGCACAAGTTTCAGGCAGATATGGAGCGTCAGTTTCTTCGTCCCGGTGAGAGCAACCTGAAATGGCAGTAAGTAAGCTGTGGCCGGTCACGGTTCGCCTTGCGACCGTTCTCGACTACGCTTCCAATCCTGAGAAAACCACAAAGTCAAAGTCGAAGTACAGCGACGCCGATTATCAGGCACTCCGTGATGTAGTCGCCTATGCAAAGGACGGAGAGAAAACAGAACGGGAGCTGTTCTGCGAGGGCATCCACTGTAATCCGCAAACTGCCCGTGAGCAGTTCATCACGGTGAAAGAGCAATTCGACAAGCCGGATGGCATCCAAGCCTATCACGGTTATCTCAGCTTTGAGGAAACCGACATCACCCCGGAGCTTGCACAGCAGGTCGGTATGGCGTTCGCAGGAAGAATGTGGGGCGACCGGTTTCAAGTCCTTGTGACAACGCATCTGAATACGGAGCATCTTCACTGCCACTTCGTTGTGAACTCCGTTTCGTTCAGGGACGGCAAGCGATTGCAGAACAAAGAGAAAGCGTGGTGGTACTTCCGCCATATTGCCGATGAGGTCTGCTTGGAACACGGACTGTCCGTGGTACAGAACCCAGAAGCCTATCAGTCGCCCCGCATCCTGACGCAAAAGGATAAAGCCGGGATGCCTACACGCTACAACCTCGCCCGTGCCGCCTTGGATGAAGCCATTGCAATGAGCCACAATCTTCGACAGCTTGAATATCATTTGTCCGAGATGGGCTACACCCTCGGCTCCAATCCCAAGCGAAAGTATTGGACAATCAAAGGCAAGGGCGATGAACGCCCCATCCGACTGCACAGGCTCGGTGATGAATACACCATAGAGCGCATTACGCAACGGCTCATTGAAAACCGTGATAACATCGACTTCGAGCCGTTCCAGCCGAAAATCAACCGACCGAAGCAATACCGGCTCAGAACACGGAGCGACAGAATTGGAAAAGTCGGCGGTCTGTATGGGCTGTACCTTTACTACTGTTACCGGCTCGGCTATCTGCCGAAGTACAAGGCAGGACAACAGAATCACGCACGAGTTCACTACCTTTTCAAAGAAGATTTGATGAAGATAGATGAACTCACCAAACAAGTCACGCTGCTCGGCAAGCACCACATCGGTACAGACGAGCAGCTTTTTTCATATCAGCACTCGGTCGAGGAGCAAGTCAAGACCTTAACTGCCGACAGAACGCACCTCCGAAATGAAATACGAAAAGTGAACATCACAGATGCAGAGCTGTCGCAGGCAAAGGCAAGTATCTCACTTCTCGGCGAGAAGCTGAAAGAACTCCGCAAGGAGGTCAAACTCTGTCAGGACATTGCTGTCCGTTCCAAGGTTATCGAAGAAAAGGTGGATGCAGTCCGAGCAGAGGAAGAAAAATCAAAACGAAAGGAGAACCGCAACTATGAACAACGGCGGTGATGCGGCTGAGCAGGTCGTCAGGCTCTCGCTTGAAGGCTTTGAAGTTGCCGCAAAACTCACAGGCTCGGCGGCAAAGAATGTCGCCCTGCTTCTCGTGTCCGTGCTGAAGCAGGAACAACAGACCAAAGGCAAGGCACGGCTCACCAATATGATCAAGTCCGGCAAGGAACTGAAAGTCTTTTCTATCCCGAACAAGGACTTGGCACAGTTCACCAAACAGGCAAAGCGCTATGGCGTTCTCTATTGTGTTCTGAGAGATAAGAGCGCCAAGGGAGATGATGTACCCGTGGATATTATCGCCCGTGCAGAGGACGCTTCCAAAATCCAGCGCATTGTGGAACGCTTCGAGATCGGCAAGGTCGATAAGGCGGGCGTTATCACGCAGGCGGAGCAGGACAAGGCTGACCGTGAAGCGGTGGCACGGGAAGTGCCGACCAAAACCAAGGGCGAGATCATCGTGGAGGAAGCAATGGGAAAGCCTTTGCAGAAAGAAGGTCAGTCCCACGAAAACCCTACGGTCGCAAAGACGGAAAAAAGCCCTCCGTCCGAGCGAAGCTCCGAGATCAGCGGTACGGCTATTGACCGGGGTACAGCAAAGCAGGCAGACAAGAAGCCTTCCGTGAGAGAAAAGCTGGAGCGCTACAAGACTGCTGCAAAAGCTGACAAGGAAGCAGACCGTGCCGAGCCTGCGCTTTCCAAGGAGAAAAGCAAGACTCCAGAACCGAACCGTCAGACGGTTCACACCCAGCCGAAAAAGCATAAGAAATCGAAAGAGAGGTAATCAGCTATGACTAACAATTTCACTCCCAAGAAGTCCGGGACTGCGGCTCGTCCGCAGCTCTCCCCGGAGGAATACGCCGCCAAGAAAAAGGCGGAGAAGGATGCCGTGTATCAGATGATCGACGATACCGCTAATGAGATCGTCAGCGACCCCGACAAGTTCAGGGCATATCTCGATACGCAGGCACGAATGGATCGCTACTCTGCCGCCAACGCTCTGCTCATTTATAAGCAGCAGCCGCAGGCGACGCAGCTCAAGGATTTTCGTGATTGGCAGGAGGACGGCGTGAAGGTCAACAAGGGTGCTAAGAGCCTGTCCATTCTTGAACCTGTTGAATACACCAAGAATGACGGCTCTACCGGCATTGCCTACAATGTCAAGAAGGTATTCGATGTGGCGCAGACCAGCGGCAAGAAGCCTGCTGCACCTACCCTTGACCGTGACCCCCGAAAGCTCGTTGCCATTATGCTCGACACGGCTCCCATTGATGTGAGCACTGTGGAGGAGCTGCCTTCTCCCAATATGGGGGCGTTCTATAAGAACGAGGATCAGACCCTCTATATCAAGCGGGACATTGGGGACAGCGTTGCACTCTGCCAGTGCGTGGCACAGGAACTTGGTCACGCTCAGCTTGCAATGAACTGCGAAGCATACAGCCGCAGGGATATGGGCTTCTCTGCCGTTTGCGTCGGTTATATGCTCTGCCGCAAGTTCGGAGTGGATGTGAAGAACTTCGCCATTGACCGTATTCCGGAGGAGCTGGCGGGCAAGTCCCCCAAGGAAATTCGTGCGGAGCTTTCCAAGACCCGTTCTGCGATGAGCGAGATCGGCTCTCGTGTGTCGGAGGAAATCTACCGTCGCCGAGCAGACCGAAGCAAAGATCAGGAAAGATGAGGTGTGAGCGATGAAAGAGGAACGCTATCACATCGCCTTGGACGATTATGAACACGGCGTAGTGATTCGAGCTTTGAACGATACCAAAACCGAACTGATGAATGAGGGTAAATCCACCGATGCCGTGGACGATCTTATCATCAAGGTCGGGTATGCCCCAAAGAAAAAGTTCAAGGTAGTGGAAAGAAAGGACTGCTCCTGTCGTGAATCGAGATAACGACAGACAGACCTCCATCATTCTCGCCGTACTCGGCATCCTGCCGATTGTGTGGCTCGGACTTCTCATTGCACCATCCGTTAAGGGTGGCTTGCCGGAGATACTGCCGAGCTTGATGAATGTGATGAGCGACCCATTTCATATAGAGCTTTGCGAGGACAGTGTAAAAACTGTCCTCGTTTTGCTTCTCTGCTATGGAATGGGCATCGGGATCTACTTCTCTACACGCAGGAACTACCGACGCCGGGAGGAACACGGCAGCGCAAAATGGGGCAATGCCAAAGCCGTGGACAAGAAATACCGGCAGAACCCACCGACCGAAAACAAGCTGATGACGCAGGCAGTCCGTATCGGACTCAACGGCAAGAAACACCGCCGCAATCTGAACACCCTTGTCTGCGGCGGTTCCGGTGCCGGTAAGACACGCTTTTACTGCAAACCGAATCTGATGCAGGCAAACACCAGCTTCGTGATTCTTGACCCGAAGGGCGAGATCGTCCGGGATGTGGGAAATCTGCTGGAGAAAAAGGGCTACGAGATCAGAGTTCTCGACCTGATTTCAATGGAAAAGAGCCACTGCTACAACCCGTTTGTCTATCTCCATTCGGACAACGATGTGCAACGGCTTGTGACAAATCTGTTCAAGAGCACAACGCCAAAGGGGTCACAAAGTAACGACCCTTTTTGGGATACCTCGGCTTCAATGCTGCTGTCTGCTCTCGTCTATTATCTTCACTACGAAGCACCGGAGGATGAGCAGAACTTTGCAATGGTAA
>OHEJ01000284.1_pt1 | contig 21842 bp, 17 predicted proteins | sample 1567261 | NCBI WGS metagenome assembly OHEJ01 (sample SAMEA3879550, study PRJEB24766) | human gut metagenome | biome: human-associated habitat; feature: feces | place: USA | collected 1985/1987 | reverse complement strand
GATTTAGAGCAAGGTATTGATACAAAGTTTTCAAATGACAAACTTAGTCAATTAGGATTTGAGTCTTCTCGAAAATTGCCAGCAAATACTGTTTTGGTAACATGTATAGGTGCTACTATAGGAAAAACAGGTTTAATTTCCGTAGAAGGCTCATGTAATCAGCAGATAAATGCAATCGTCCCAACCAAGAGCATCATTCCTTATTTCTTATATTATGCGTGTGTGTCAGAATACATGCTTCTGCAACAACATTACCGATATTGAATAAGGGCAATTTTTCAAAAAAAGCTTTTCCATTGCCACCACTTTCCGAACAACATCGAATAGTCGCAAAGATTGAAGAGTTATTCGCTCAGCTTGACAAGATAGAAGCATCTTTGTAAATAGCATATTTAGCCATCGCAAGGCATATTCTTGCGGTGGCTAAATGCTATAGACACAGTTACCAAGTAACTACCTTGTCCACTATCTTCTGCTGTTCGCTTGCTGTGCGTCGCAGATAGATGCGTGTTGTTTCGATGCTCTCATGTCCCATGAGGTCGGCAAGGAGGGCGATGTCGTTGAAGCGGTCAAGGAAGTTCTTGGCGAAACGGTGACGGAACGAGTGTGGATAAACCACATTACGGTTAAGACCGTACTTTTCGGCAAAGTGCTTCAGTTGGATGGCTATGCCACGAGTGGAAAAGCGGTTGCCTGAACGATTGGTGAACAGATAGCCAGAGGTGATGTTTTGTTCTGTTAGCCATTTTTGGGCTTCAGTGCATAGCTTCTTCGGAATGTAAAGGCGGCGCATCTTGCCTCCTTTGCTGTACAAGTCAAGATAGCCAACCGCTATATGCTCGGCTTTGATTTGAAGCAACTCACTGACACGCGCACCTGTGGCAGCCATAAACCAAACGATGAAATACCATTCATCATAACCGTCAGTCTTTAGCTTGGCTTTCAGAAACTTGTAATCGGCATCGCTGATGACGTTCTCCAAGAAGTTCTTTTGTTGCGCCTTTACAAATTTCATTCTTAGCTTCTCTTGCTTGCTGAACTCCAAAAACTTGTTCACTGCTTGCAAACGCAAGTTTACCGTCTGTGGCTTGAAGTTCTCCATGAGATACCCCTTGTATGCCAACAGATTTTTCTTGTTCACCTCCTTGTAATGTTCAAGGAAATAGTTGATTGTCCACAGGTACGATGCTACCGTACTCTTCGCCAAGTTTGCCTTGACCAAAAATCTTTCAAATTGTGTTACCATATTGATTAAAAATTAAAAAAGAATGGTAACAATATAATATGACGTATCCCCCATTATGGCAAGCTGCCGAAGGGGTGGACTGTTACACCTATGCAAACGCTTTGTTCTTTGGTAGATGGAGAGAAACAGAATGGCATTGAACGCATAAATCTCGATGTAAAATATTTGCGTGGAGAGCGTGAAGCAAAATCTTTGATGTCTGGTAAGTATGTTGCAGAAAATGCCTTATTGATTTTGGTGGATGGAGAAAATTCGGGAGAAGTTTTTCGCACGCCAACAGAGGGATATCAAGGCAGCACCTTTAAGCAGCTGGCAATAGACGAAAATATGAACACCGACTATGTCCTTCAAGTAATCAATCTTCATCGCAAGGCTTTGCGAGAAAACAAGGTAGGTTCTGCCATACCGCATTTGAACAAAAAAATGTTTAAGGCTATAGATGTGTCTATACCTCCATAATATCATTGAACGAAGCGAATATTTCTTCTATCTTGTCAGTGATTCTCATTTGCTCTGATAAAGGTGGAAGAAATATTGGCATCGCCAAATACTTTTCCAAAATGAGGTTATGCAAACCTGTTGTTTGGGTTTGCATTTGTCGCATGACACCTTGTTTGTACTTAGCTAATATTGTATAGTAAAGAAACTTACTCGTTATCATTTCCTTGTGTATGATACGGAGTACCATAGTAAAATTGCTAAAAGAATATAATGCATCTTTCCCCTCGTACAATATAGCTCTACCAACAGGATTATTGTCGCTGCCACCAGATTTCTCAACAACCAAATCGCCATTTTTTAGATGACGTTGATTGAACGCACGTTGCTCAACGTCAATATACTCAATCTTGGAATAATCAAGTTGAAAATCTTTCGTAAAATTGGCATTGCGTATAACGCCAACATTTACAAAGGGTTCTTTCTTTCCTTTCCATAGTCCATTAATATTTTCGCACAGCTCTTTTATTGTTGTGACAGCCCACCCCTTCGGCAGCTTGCCATAATGGGGGTTATCACAAGTGATTTCAGCCTTTGGATTGATGCGTTTGAGTAGTTCGCTGGCAGGCTCGTCATTCGGGTCTTGTGGTACAAGTTTGCCATGAATAGCGAGGTCGAGGATTTTGTTTTTCGCTTGTTGAATAGCAGTTTGCAAACCATCCTTTCCATTTTCAACAATATCAATTATAGAGAATAGTCGTTGAATCTCGTTTACTATTCGTTCCTGTTCTGCAAGAGGAGGCAAGGGAATCAAGCCATTGCAAGCATCCGTGGTACTTAGTCTTGGCATTTTTACTCCATAACCACATTGCAAGGTATAGTCAAGGAAATAAAGTGAACGAAGTACATAGCAGATGTAATTATTCGACAATATTCCATAGCTTCCAAATGCCATTATTTCTGTTGTACAGAATCCGTCATTAGGTGCAACTAATACTTTGTTTAGATATGTGCGAAGCTTTGAATAAAGGATTTGACCTTTTTGAAATTTATGGCGAGTTCCATTTATCTTACGTTCATTTTTGTTGAGATGTTGTATAATCTTGGCTGTGTCTTTTTCTATATCTTCCAATTCCAACACCCAATCAGAATTGTCAATGTCTTCTACTTGGACATTGACACTATCGCCATAGTTAGTAATTTCTCCAACCGTCGTCCACTCCCACCCCTTCGGCAGTTCGTAGGGATAATGCGGCTTATCACAAACAACCTTAGATTTCTTTGGCTTCTTGATTTTTCCTTCTTTGATAAGACGTTCTTTCTTTGCACGGATGTGTTCAAGCAGCACCGATGCAGGTTCATCATTAGGGTCTTGCGGTACAAGTTTTCCATGTATCGCAAGGTCGAGTATCTTTTGGCGTAACGCTTTTGTATTCATTCTGAGTTTTGTTTAATCTTCCTCTAATTTCTTTATCTCCTCATTCTCCTCAAACTCCTCAATCCATTCCTTCACCTTGGCTTGCAGCAAGGCTTTGTCGGGCAGATAGAGCTGGTAAGCCGCTGCATAGACGTTTGCGTCTTTAGGAAGAGTGAGTTCTACCAACGCATCGTTTTTCTCCTTGCAGAGCAAGATACCGATGGTAGGTTTCTCGAAGTCCTGCTTTACATATCGGTCAAAGTAGTTGACATACATCTGCATCTGTCCGAGGTCCTGATGAGTGAGTTTGTCGATTTTTAAGTCGATAAGAACATAACACTGTAACAAGCGGTTGTAGAGCACCAAATCTACATAGTAGTTGTCTTCATCGAAAGTGAAGCGTTTTTGTCGGGCTTCGAACAAGAAGCCTTTCCCCATTTCAAGGAGAAATTTCTGTATCTTGCTGATGATGGCATTCTCCAGTTTTGACTCACTATAACTTTCATCAGGTTTCAGTCCAACAAATTCTAAAGAAATAGGACTCTTGATGATATCCGAAGTTTTTTCTACAGTTTGACCTTCCAATGCTAATCTGAAGACTTCACTCTTATCACGGCTTAAGGCAATGCGCTCGTATAGACTGCTAGCCACTTGTCTTTTTAGCCATCGGTAGTCCCAATTTTGTTTTTGTGCTTCAATCTCATAGAAGTTTCTTTCCGCCAAATCATCTATTCGCATCAATACTTGGTAGTGATTCCACGAAAGAGAGAACTTTTGAATTTCGGGTGCATTGCATACGGAATTGGCAGAAGCAGAAATCGTATGCATTGCATCCGATTTCTTATATGCCACATAAAACTTTCTGCAATTTGTAAGAGTGGCTACAGACCATCCTCGACCATATTGCCTGGTTAATCTATCAGACAAGTTCTTGACAACTTGTTTTCCATAGGAAGCTCTTAGACAACCTTGTTGCTCATATTCCACTACATAATGCCCTATTTCATAATAGGTACTTACAGTAGTCGCACTTATAGTCTTTGCAATATGTTTGCGACTATTCTCGATAAGTGAAGAAACCATTTTGAATAGTGTTTCCTCACTTTCTATTTTTACTATATTTCCGTTCATTTTTAGTCCTCTTTAATATTCCTCAACAACTTCTCCAACTCGCTCACTGCACTGCTGATGTTCTGGCTCTGCTCCTTGATTGTAGCCATCAGTTCGGCAAGCGTATGCTCTTCCTCTTCGCCACCTTGTTTCATCCAAGTGATGTCGAGCGAAGTCTTGTCACGAGCGGTAAGCTCCTCAACAGGATATTTGCGCCAACGACCAGAAGGATTCTTCTCGGCATCGTAAGTTTCGGTGCGAGCGTTGATGTTCTCTGGGTTGTAGCATTTCACGAAGTCGTCGAGATGATGACGCTCCAGTTTGTTAGTGGCAAGCGTATGCTTGATATCAGTACGGTAGTCGTAGAACCACACCTCCTTAGTAGGTTGCCCCTTGGTGAAGAATAACACGTTGGCCTTGACACCCTGCGCATAGAAGATGCCAGTAGGCAGGCGAAGAATGGTGTGAAGATTAAACTCCGAGAGCAGACGCTTGCGGATAGTCTCGCCAGCACCACCCTCAAACAACACGTTGTCGGGCAGCACCACGGCAGCACGACCACCAGTTTTGAGCATCAGCATCATGTGCTGAAGGAAGTTGAGCTGATTGTTCTTCGTCTCCACATAGAAGTCCGGGCGATTGATGTCCACCGACCCCGCGGGACGAGTGCCGAAAGGAGGGTTGGCAAGGATGACATCGACTAAAGTAGCTGGCTCTTTCTCCAAGGAGTCATCGCAAACGATCGGACTGCGGTCTGTGCCCACGCCATGCAAGTAAAGGTTCATGGAAGCGAGTGTGACCACAAGTGGTGTGTTGTCAACACCATGCAAGGCTTGGTTGCGGAGGAAATCACGCTTTGCCTTGTCCTGCGTCTGATGCTTCATATAGTCGTAGGCAGCAAGGAGGAAACCGCCTGTGCCACAGGCAGGGTCGCATACCGTCTCTCCAATCTGCGGACGGATGCAATCCATCATAGCCTGAATGAGAGGACGTGGGGTAAAATACTGTCCTGCGCCACTCTTTTTATCCTGTCCGTTCTTCTCCAAGATGCTCTCATAAATAGCACCTTTCACGTCGCCATCCATGATAAGCCACTGTTCCTCGTCAATCATCGTAATGACCTTTTTAAGATACACTGGTTTGTCAATCATATTCTGCGCCTTGGTGTAGATAGTACCAATGAGATTGTCTTGACTGCTAAGAACACGCAATGTGTCCTCATACTGCTTCACGAGTTCAAGACCGTCAAGCTCAGTAAGCTCATGCCACTGATAGCCTGCGGGGATAGCCGACTCCTCGCCGAACATCTCTACGTTCTCTGCATCCATTTTGAGGAAAAGCAGATAAGTGAGTTGCGTGATATAATCGGTGAAGCCAATGCCCTGTCCTGCGAGAGTAGTGGCAAGATTCCAAACTTTCTTTGTGAGCGTCTGCTCGGTAGATATATTGTTTGCCATATTTAAGCTGTTTTTCTTAATACTACAAAATTAAACAATGAGAGAAGTGCCTCGTCAGCTTTCTGCATCGAGCCGAAAGCCCGAATCATCTGTGCTGCCTGTGTCTTGTCATCATCACGAATATCGCGCACGGTGCAAGCTCCGTTGGCTGCGATATAATCAACCACCTCGCTCATGAGCTGCTTCTGACGGTCAGAAATATCACGATGCCACTGTCCGCACCAAAGATTGAAATACTGTCGTGCCGTGGTACATACACTGTCGAGCCGCTCAATCTGCCGGAAGGCATAGCGCACAAGTTGGATGATGTTTGTAAGTGCATCACTCTCTTCTTTCTTAGCGGCACGGCGCACATGGTCGGGACAGACAATGGCATACGAGTTCCAAAGCTGTTTGGCAGAAAACTTATTGTTCTCCATCTTCAGTTTGTTCTCCAAGTCCTTCAACATAGAGTATGTTATAGGTTCACCGTTCTGATTGTACAATATGCGCAGAGCCTCTATCTCGTCCTGGTGGTCATGGCAATATTGCTCAAAGGCACTTGTCGTTTCCTTTGCCTCCTCCACGGAAAAGCCCTTTGAAATCAGCGTGTCCTCGCCAGGCATCAGCGTAGCCACGAAGCCAGCAGCAAGAATAAGGATATACTTGCGAGCATCTGCATGGTTAGCCACAGGAGCGACAAGTCCTTTGCGCTCATTGTTAGGCTCGTTGATGTTGTTGAAAGGTGGCAGTTCGCCACTCTCCAAGGCATTATATATGCGTGATGCGATAGCATCCATAGAGTCGTGGGCAAGACGCTCAAATTCCGCACGCTGCTCGCCATCCGCCTTGTTATGCAGTCGGGCAAGCGTGGAAGCAAGACGCTTGATATACATATCTGGAAGATTGCCGTGGGCGATGCGCTCCAAAAGTACCTTTAATGTAATAACCTCCGTGTCTGGACCCTCGCCCTGTTCTGGGATAGACTTTGTATGTTCGGTAACGCCCACCGCATCCACCAAGAAGAAACAATCCTTGCTAACGGCATTAGGTGTGACATTGCGAAGCTGCTCATCGCCAATGGTGCGCACACCACGTCCCTTCATCTGAATGTAAAGTGGCTCAGACTCCACATCACGCATGAACATCACCACTTCAAGCGGTTTCACATCAGTGCCTGTAGCCACAAGCGTACAAGTGACTGCTATGCGGAAGTCACGGTCGTTGCGAAACTGACGAATCAGCTCATTGCTATCGCCCGACGAGTAAGTGATTTTCTGCACATATCTATCCATGTCTGCATTAGGACAGACCTCACCGAACACGTCCTTGGCAATATTGACAATATTCGTAGCATGAGCCTCGTTGAGTGCAAAGATAAGTGTTTTGGGCAGATATTCAAACTGCGGTTCACGCTGTGGGTCGTTGAACATCTCCGTATAAACGGCATCACGATAAGTAGTGAGAATAAGCTTTATCTGCGAAGGATTGATGACACTACGGTTTAGCTCCGTCTTGGAGTAGTTCTTAGTCTCCTTGCTGCTCACCTCCTCCGTTTTGCCAGTGTAACGGGTCTCCACCTTGACGTGCTCACCCTGCATAATGGCACCGCCATTTTCTGTAGCTTCCGTCTTTATGCGATACACACGATTGTCCACATTCACGCCATCCACAATACTTTTCTCAAGCGTATAATTCACTATGCGGTTGTTGTTGAAGAAAGCCATAGTCTCCGGGATTGGTGTAGCCGTAAGACCGATAAGGCGAGCCGTGTCAAAATATTCAAGCACCTTGCGCCAGTTGCCATAGATACTGCGATGACACTCGTCAATGACAATCATGTCGAAATAGTCGTGAGGCAAGTTGGGATTCTCTGGCAAAGTGACTTCACCTGTGGTCTCATCCGCATCATCGTCATCACTATCTACAATTTCCTCACCTTTGAGCAGTGAGAACAACCGCTGTATGGTAGAAATAACCACATTGCTATCCTTAGGGATTGTGGACGATTTCAGGCGATCTACAGTGTATATTGTATTAAACGCCTCGCCATTCTCCGTCAGACGGAAAGTGCCGAACTCTCCCTCCGCCTGCTTGCCGAGATTGTTTCTGTCAACCAAGAAAAGAATACGACGCATAGGTGTGTAAGCAAGCATACGATAGGCAGCAAGACAAGCCGTATAAGTCTTTCCTGCGCCAGTGGCAAGCACCATTAGCGCACGACTTTGCCCTGTGCGGAAACTCTTTTCAAGTTCCGTGATAGCCTCAAACTGACAGGTGCGAAGACCTTTGCCATTCAGCACTGGCAACCCTGCAAAAGGATCATCAATGCCGAGCATATCTACAATTTCCTTAGGCGTATGTATGCGATTGATTTCTTCCCATTCAACATTTGACTTGCGATAATCTTGAAAATCTACTACCTTGGCATTCGACTTATAAAGAAGAGGTAGTGGATTTTGCCATGCTTGGTAATAATCTGGCACCATCTTGGCATATGTAGCCACTTGCTCACTCACCATATTCGAAGCCACATCTATTTCTTCTCGTTTGGCTTCAAGTACACCACATGCCTTTCCGTTGATCATCAAGAAATAATCTGCTTCAAGATTACCTTTCAGCAGAGCTTCCCTAACGGCTACAGCATTCATTGTAGGCTCATACTCGTCACGATTGACAACTGTCCAGCCTGCTTCGGCAAACAGTCTATCTATTTTAACTCTTGCTTTTTCTTCTGGTGTCATAGGTTTAAGTTTTCATCTTCCGACAATACAATATTATCAGAAGTATTGGTATTTTGCTCCATCTCCTTTCTCAAATCATCCAAGACCTTTCCGTTATAAGAAAAGAACTTAGGTCCTTGATACGCTTTAGAGGGAGTTTGCTTATCCTCTGGCAAGAAAGTGCCGACAAAAGGCGATAGCTTGTATATTCGATTGTTGTACTCAACAGCATCGTCAGTAGCCACTTTAACCTTGATGTCAAGTGGGTCGAAAACAACATAGTCGCCAATTTTAATGCCAACCATACTGAATTTGAATGGCGGTCGTCTGTTTTTCCGTGGGGGATGGTCTGTAGGTTTAACCTCTTTCTTCTTTGCTATTGGCTTGTTGTCCTCATATTCAACCACTTCTGCATCATCAATTGTAAGCGCAATATCATTGAAAATGTCAAGTGCTATTTGAGGCGGAACATTAAAGAATTCACGATTTTGCCTAATTCGCAAATCTGTAAGGCGGTCAATCGTCTTATGAACCAGTTTTTCCACCTCGTTGAATTTGACCGTTTTCATTGTAGCAAAAATCTCAAACGGCAAAGGTACAGCTGTATTGTCCAACTCTTTAGAGCGGACATCCACAGGGCGTGAACTCTTACCGATTTTCACCCAATCTTCACGGAAACTTGGATTAGTCAAAATATAGACATATCCTGCACTATTATCATTCTTATTCATTGGCCACTTCCGAATTTAACAATCTTGCTACATCTACGTTTAACGTGAATTCAACAAGCAAGTGCAAATTTACTTAATTTATTCGTAAAAGCATTCATATGGTGTTTTAAAATCTAATTTCTTTCTCGGTCTCATGCTGTTTTTTTTAATACTTTGTTGTTTGTTGATGGCTTATATGCTCAAAAATTTCTGATTCGCTGAAATTGATAGCTCTATCCAGGTCGGTAAGACTCGGATGGCGTGACAACGGGACAAGACGCCTGGGAAACATCGCCAATGTCCTTCGTGTCGTAGTATTTCACGATATGACTGCGGGGTGGCTCATCAATGAACTCCACGTTCAACATGATACGGCTACGAACGCGGCCTGTTAGGTCGCGGAAAGACTCCTTGATGCGGTAGTACCAGACATCGCGCTGATTCCTCGGGTTGTATCGGGGCTGGGACATAAAGTGCATTGCGGGTGTAAAATACTACTTTTTCACGAACTCCTGTGTACTACAAATCGAAAACAAAGGAGGCGGTTGTTGAAAATCAACTTGTTAGCAACGGTGGATATCCTAAAAATTGATGAAAAAATGTATTGGGTGTCAAACTTGGGCTAAGTAAAGACGATAGTAAGGGCTGGATTTCTCGTAATGGGAGTTTAGCCCTAATTGTTGTGTTTTTTTTATTATTTTCAATCGTCTGAAAATACGAGTTGTGGCTGCAGGCTGCAGCGACTTGAATGCGGTTGGAATAGCGGTAAGAAAGTGGGAAAATGCAGTAATCAAGGCTTTTTGCTTGGTGCGGGCTTTGTTAAATGGATACGGACAAGAAGTTAATGGGTTGTTAATTCATGCTAATCGGCTTGCATTCGGTTGGGCGAGAGGTTATCTTTGTATAGATGCCTCGTCTTGGCAAATCGAGTGTTCTTTGTCTTTGGACGAGAAACTAGGTGCTGTGAGTTGGTAAAATGTAAAAAATAACACATATAAATATTGATGGAAAAATTAAACTTTTTATTAATCTCTTCGCTTGGAAACAGAAGCATATCGGTCTCGTATCGATCTCGTATCAATCCCGTATTGATCCCGTATCGTTCTCGTATCGTTCCCGTATCGTTCTCCTATCGTCCTCCTATCGTTCTCGCTTCCGGAAGCGGAAACAATACGGAAACGATACGGAAATGATACTTGGGGGGAGGGAGGATGAAGCGAGGACGATAGGAGGTGGAAGCGTGGTGGATACGTGGAGGCAAGGGAGAAAAGAAAATCCACCAGTGGGCCTCCCCGATGGGAAACCGACTGGCGGATCGTGGAAGTGGAAGTCTTGGAGTGAGACTCCAGCGGCTCTAAGTCTGTGGCGATCTTATCTCACCACGACCTTCTTGCCATCGACGACATAGATGCCGGCGGGAAGGCCCTTGAGGCTCTGGGCGTTTTTGCGCACCAATTGTCCCGTGAGGGAGAAGATGTCGCAGGCCTTGCCGCCGAAGAGGGTCTCGGCGGAGACGCCCTCAATGGCTGTGGAGGGCGTGATGGTCAGCTTTCCGTTGGTGCGAGAGCAGACGAGCATGTACATCACCAGGGCCTTGTCCTCCTCCTTGTTTTGCAAGAACTGGTCGCCCTTGGAGAGAATTTTTTCCGACGGCCATCCCCTCACTTGGCGGATGAGGGGTGTGTACTTACTTTGGCTGGAGGCCAGCGACGTAAGCGAATGGATAAATAGTATGAGGACCAGCAGCGTCCTGCCAATATGATTTTTCATTTTGTATCGTCTTATGAAGTGGGGCCTTGGGGCGGATGAAGCTGCCTGGCCTTCGCTGTGTAAGTGTTCTGATTTCGCCACATCGGGCAGGAGTGGCGCAACCTGTGTACAAAGTTAGCATTTTTTAGTCAAAAAAGAGCCCTTGGGGAAATAAAATCCCCATTATTTAGTATAGGAATCAATTATTTTTTATACCTTTGTACGCGAATATGGACACGGCGTTGCGTTGGTCCTTTCACAGGGTAACATCAACAAGATAGCAGCCTGTCTTTTGATAAGTGAACGGTATAAATATTATCAATACAAAACATTAATAATTCTATTATGATTTATTCATCGGAAGTAAAGAACATGTGCGTTGTGGCCAAAGGCCCCAACCATGGACCTGCTCCCATTCCTGAGGAGGGAAAGTGGGTTTATGCCAAGGAAATTGCTGATATTTCGGGTTACACCCACGGTGTGGGATGGTGCGCTCCCCAGCAGGGAGCCTGCAAGCTGTCTCTCAACGTGAAGGACGGTATCATCCAGGAGGCGCTCGTGGAGACCATCGGTTGCACGGGTATGACCCACTCTGCCGCCATGGCATCCGAGATTCTTCCGGGTAAGACGATCCTTGAGGCACTGAACACCGACCTCGTCTGCGACGCCATCAACACGGCTATGCGCGAGCTCTTCCTCCAGATTGTCTATGGACGCACGCAGAGCGCTTTCTCTGAGGGTGGTCTGACCATCGGCGCCGGTCTTGAGGACCTGGGTAAGGGTCTCCGTTCACAGACGGGTACGCTCTATGGCACGGTGGCTAAGGGTACGCGCTACTTGGAGCTGACCGAGGGCTACATCACACGCCAGTTCCTCGACAAGGACAATCAGGTCTGCGGCTACGAGTATGTTCACCTCGGCAAGATGATGGAGGCTATCAAGAACGGTATGGACGCCAACGAGGCTGTGAAGAAGTTCACGGGCAGCTACGGTCGTACCACTGCCGAGCAGGGTGTTGTTAAAGCAATTGATCCACGTAAAGAATAATAAGGAGAAACATAACTATGATTAGAAAGGTAAGTTACGAAAGTCAGGAGCGTCGTGAGGCGCAGGTTCTTGCAGCTCTCAACGCCGAGGGCATCAAGAGCGTAGAGGAGGCTAATCAGATCTGCGACGAGGCAGGTGTTGATCCTTATCTGATGTGTGAGGAGACGCAGCGTATCTGCTTCGAGAACGCCAAGTGGGCCTATGTCTGCGGTGCTGCTATTGCCATCAAGCGTGGATGCAAGACTGCTGCCGACTGCGCAGAGGCTATCGGTGTGGGTCTGCAGGCATTCTGCATCCCTGGTTCTGTGGCCGACGACCGCAAGGTGGGTCTGGGTCACGGCAACTTGGCTGCCCGTCTGCTCCGCGAGGAGACGAAGTGCTTCGCCTTCTTGGCTGGTCACGAGTCGTTTGCTGCTGCCGAGGGTGCCATCAAGATTGCTGAGATGGCCAACAAGGTGCGCAAGAATCCGCTCCGCGTTATCCTCAACGGTCTGGGCAAGGACGCTGCCATGATCATCAGCCGCATCAACGGCTTCACCTATGTGAAGACGGAGTTCGACTACTATACGGGCGAGCTGAAGGTCGTGGATCGCACGGCTTACTCTGATGGTCCTCGTGCCAAGGTCAACTGCTACGGTGCTAACGACGTACGCGAGGGTGTGGCTATCAACTGGAGCGAGGATGTCGATGTGTCTATCACTGGCAACTCCACCAACCCGACCCGCTTCCAGCACCCGGTAGCTGGTACGTACAAGAAGGAGCGCACGCTCGCCGGTAAGCCCTACTTCTCAGTGGCTTCTGGTGGTGGTACGGGCCGCACGCTCCACCCGGACAACATGGCTGCTGGTCCTGCTTCCTACGGTATGACCGATACCATGGGTCGTATGCACTCCGACGCTCAGTTTGCAGGTTCTTCTTCAGTGCCTGCTCACGTCGAGATGATGGGCTTCCTGGGTATGGGCAACAACCCGATGGTAGGTGCTACGGTGGCTATCGCCGTCGCCCTCGATCTCGCTTTGAACAAGAAGTAATCTCGCTTGGAGCAAGAAATTAGGCTTGCTTATTGCAAGAAATAAACTAAAAAAGAAAGGCTGGTTCCCAAAAGGAGTCAGCCTTTCTTTTTGCAAGCGATCCTTCCTGGCCCTTGTGTTTTGCTCGAGTCAATGGAGAATGGCTTGCTGGCGTGCTATAGGAAGGCCTATTGGCAAGAAGCCCCGACGGTACAGGAGTTTGTACAGTCGGGGCTTCTTGTGCTGGTAGAGCGGGTGTGGGCGGTCGTTAGTCTATGTTTGGTTCTGGCTCGTGCTGCTTCACGCCCATGCGCGCCTCAACGACATTGACCACATAGTCGCCCAGGTGCTCGCACTCGTTGATGAGGTCCATATACATCGTGCCACTGGCATAGGAGTACTTGTGCTCATTGACATCGTTGATGTTCTGGTTCTTCAGTTGGTTGCGGTAGTTGTTGATCTCGTTCTCGATGTTGAAAGAACGGTTGACGTCCACGCTGCCGCGGTGGGCCACCAGAATCTGTGTCATCTGCTCCAGCGCATCGTCGGTCAGTTCAAACATCTGGTGGAGATGGTTGTACTGATCCTCGGTAAACTCATCTTTGCCCGAACGCTTTCTGCTGATGATGCGCGCCATGTTGTAGCAGGCGTCACCGATAGACTCCAGTTCTGAGATCTCGCGCAGCATGGCTCGCACCTTCTCCTTGGTGTCGTCGCTCAGATGGGCGTCGCTCACCTGGTCGAGATATTTGGCAATCTCTATCTCCATGTTGTCTGAAATGCCCTCGTATTTCTCGATGCGCGAATAGAGTTTGACGAAGGCCTCGCCATCTTGTTCCCCGAGCAACTCGCGCACCATTCCAAACATTCTATGGATGCGCCCAGAGAAGGAGTGGATCTCCTTGGAGGCTTCCAGTACGGCAAATTCTGGGGTTTTCATGATGCCAGCCTGGATGAAGCGCAGGCGGAAGTCCTCCTCGTCTTGCTTGGCCTTCGGCTTGATGATCAGGCAGACGATACGCTCTATCTGGGGTATGAACCAGATGAGCAGGAAGGTGTTGGTGACATTGAAGCAGGTATGGAACGCTGCCAGCACAATCGGAAGGAGGACTGCCTTCTGTGTCTGAGAGGTACCAGCGCCCGTTGGGTCATAGCCTACCAAGGAGCAGACCGCATCGACAAAGGGATAGAACAGGCAGAGCACCCAGACCACGCCAAAGACGTTGAACACCAGGTGGGCCAGGGCCGCCCTTCGGGCTTGTGTGTTGGCTCCCAGCGCCGCGAGGTTGGCCGTGGCCGTCGTGCCGATGTTCTCGCCCAGCACAAGGGCAATGCCAAAGTAGATCGGAAGGACGCCCGTGGAGCACAGCAGGATGGTGATGGCCATGACAGCTGCGCTGCTCTGCACGATGCAGGTGATGAGGGTGCCAATGAGCACGAAGACCACTATGTTGAAATGGCTATGGGTGTCAAAGGAGGAGAAGAAGTGGATGGCGTCAGGATTGTGTTCCAAATCAAGTTCTTTGCCAGCTGCCGATAGCAGGACAAGGGCAAAGAACAGAAACGCAATGCCAAAGAGAAAATCGCCGATGAAGCGCCGTCGCTTCGAATAGATGAGCATGATGCCGATGAAGAAGGCCGGAAAGACGACCATGGTCAGATCGACGTTGAAGCCAAGCGACATGATCCACGCCGTGAGCGTGGTGCCGATGTTCGCACCCATGATGACGGAGATGGCTTGGGCAAGGGTCAATAGACCGGCATTGACAAAGCTCACCGTCATGACGGTGGTGGCGGAAGAGGACTGGACGGCACAGGTGACAAACATTCCCGTGAGCATTCCTGTGAAGCGGTTGGTGGTCATTGCTCCCAAGATGTGGCGCAGTTGAGAGCCGGCCATCTTCTGGAGCGCCTCACTCATAACCTTCATGCCATAGATAAGCAGGGCCAACGCGCCCAAAACTTTCATGAAGATGATCAGATAGTCGCTGGTGTGCATATTGTGTGATGTTGTTGTGATGATATCATCAATAGGAGCTGGTACACATTGACTGTTTCAATTCCGTTGCAAAATTACAAAAAAAGACTCGTTTTCCATCATGTCGTGCTTCTTTTTTGTTGGCAAAAGGTCATAAAAAGGCCAATGGTGCAATAATTCGGTGCAGATTTCGTTATCTAAAGGCAGTTATTTAAAAATTCAAAGATATGAAGCTACAAAGATTGAAGTCTGTTCTTTTCTCTGTTTTCGCCGTTGTGACGGTTTGTTTGTTGGGCAGCTGCCACCGTGTGACCCCACGTTGGACCAATAGCTATTTCCATCGGGAGGCCAACGTGAAGCGGATCTGCGACACGATGGCAGGCACTTACGATATGAGCTACTTTCGCATCTACCGCACTGACCTGCGTGGTGGGCAGGATGTCTTAAAGGATAGTGTGATACGGGCCATGCTCCCCGATTCTGCTGCGCCGCTGCAATACGTCGTAGGTGGCTATGGGGACCAGCGCATTACCATCCCCAATTTCCCCATCAGTCTCGTGGCGCCCTGTCTGAAGGACACGGCCCTGGCGCGTGCTGTTGCTTCTGCGCCGCTGCAGAACCTGTTGATCAGATATGGGTTGTCCGGAGGCCTTTCGAGCAAGGAGTCGGAGGGTTATGTGCGCCTTGCACCTGAGCCTCTGTCGCTGTCGCTCAATGTTGGTGGCAAACAATGCGTCGTGGAGTTTGACTTTGAGTGCAAAATCTTTATCGGTATCGATGGTGAAAATCCCACTACGCTGAAGGTCTCCCCGCTGCAATTTTCCCTCGACGACGTGAAGATCTTGGGAGGCAGCAATCAGGACTTTGGCGACGGTTGGTCGAACGGACCGACGTTTGATATCTATATTAACGGTGAACGAGTTGACCAGGCTGGTCAGCCCGTGCGCCGTAGATAAGGATTACATCTAAAGATAAAGTATAGAAAACCTAAGATAATGCGTATGGCTACTCATCCTCTCTGGAACGATGACTACTGGCTGCTCGTGTTGCAACTCTACCTGAAGCGTCCTACGGGCGTGAAGGCAGTGTATGCGCGTGAGGCTGTTGACCTTGCTGTGGAACTACATCTGCCGCCCCCATTCATCCACCAGCAACTGCAAGAGATGGACCGTCGTGACCGCCTGGTGCTACAACTGGTCTGGAAAACTTACGCCCAGAAGCCGCGTCGGCTTGCAAAAGATATTGCGCGGCTGCGGAAGATGAAGGGGTTCGGTTGTGAGCAGGCTTTCTACGAGGGGGTGGAGGTGCGCAACACGTTTGAGGACTTCTTTCTGCCATTGACCGAAGACCACGAATTGAAGCCTGTCATGCTGGTCCTCGTCCTCGATCTCTACTTCCGGCTTGTGCCCCATACTATGGTGGTGGACACGCCCGAGGTGGCAGAACTGGCTCGTCTGATGAAACTGAAGCCCGAGAAGGTGGTGCAGGTGCTGGAGACCTTCCAGGCTTGCGACCCTTATCTGATGCGTACTACCGACTCTCCCCTCCCCCTTTTGGCTCCGTGTCAGCAGGTGTGGAACCGCTACGCCAATGGTCAACCCACACTATTGGAGGAGCAGGCAGAGGCGTTTCGTGCCTATTTTGAGTGATATGTTGTGTTGTTTTGCAGTACAATACAAGCGCAATATAACTACTACGCTTCACCAATCACCATACAACAAACGACGATATAATAAGTGGTAATACAACAAAAGGATTCCTTTCCTAAGAGAGGAATCCTTTTGTCTGTTGTCCTAAGCGGATTCGAACCACTACAAACAGAACCAAAACCTGTTGTGCTACCATTACACCATAGGACAAAATCCAGGTGCAAAGTTACGGAGATTTTCTTATATTGCAAAATTTTGTGGTCAAAAATGCAATAGATGGCTCCATCTTTTGCCCCTCGGAATCATTTTCAGAACATCTTGATGACGCGGCGTAGTCCTGCTACCAGCGTATCGACCTCCTCTCGAGTATTGTAGAAGGAGAATGACGCACGGACGGTGCCGAGTATGCCGAGGCGGTCCATGAGGGGTTGGGCGCAATGGTGGCCTGTGCGCACGGCAATGCCCAGTTGGTCGAGGAGCGTGCCGAGGTCGGCGTGGTGGATGTTGCCGACGTTGAAGGAGATGACAGCGTCGGCCTCTATGTCTTTGCCGTGGCCGTAGATGTGCATTCCCTCGATCTCGCGGAGCTGCTGCAGGGCGTAGTCGGTGAGACTTTGCTCATAGGCCTGGATGTTCTCCATGCCAATGGCTGAGACGTAGTCGATAGCCTTGGCAAGTCCGTTGGTGGCAATGTAGTCGGGCGTTCCGGCCTCAAACTTCAGCGGTGGGCGCTCGAAGGTGGTATGGTCGAAACTCACCCGCTCGATCATCTCGCCACCCCCTTGGTATGGCGGCAGTCTGTCGAGCCACTCCTCTTTGCCGTAGAGCACGCCTACGCCCGTGGGCGCATAGACCTTGTGGCCGCTGAAAGCGAGGAATTCACAATCCAAGTCCTGCACATCGACCTTCATGTGAGGGATGCTCTGCGCACCATCCACCATCACGGGCACACCGTGGCTATGGGCGATGCGGATGATCTCCTTGACGGGATTGACCGTGCCCAGGACGTTGCTGACGTGCATCACGCTGACGAGCTTTGTCTTCTCGCTAAATAACTTTTCGTACTCGTCGAGGAGCAGCGCACCGTCATCGCTCATGGGAATGACCCGCAGGCGGATGTTCTTGCGTCGCTGCTGCAGTTGCCAGGGGACAATGTTGGAATGGTGCTCCATCGTGCTCACGATGACCTCGTCGCCCTCCTCCATGCAGCCCTCCACGAAGGACGAAGCTACGAGGTTCAGGCTCTCTGTTGTGCCCCGTGTAAAAACGATCTCGCTGGTGGAACGGGCGTTGACGAATTGTCGGACCGTTTCGCGGGCCGCTTCGTGGAGGTCGGTGGCCTGCTGAGAGAGCCAGTGGACACCACGGTGGACGTTGGCGTTGACGTTCAAGTACTCGTCGCGCATGGCATCAAGCACGCAGAGCGGCTTCTGGGTCGTGGCTCCGTTGTCGAGATAGACCAGCGGGCGGCCGTAGATCTCACGGCTGAGAATGGGGAAGTCTTTCCTTATTTTTTCTATATCCAACATGGCTTTACGCTTCTTGCTTTTGATGAATGAATCCTGCTGGCCCTACTGGCACATCTTGCAGCCCACACATTTGCTCAGTTCGCCACGGAAACGCTTTTCCACCAGGTAGTGGAGACGGTCGCGCAGCGGTTCGAGGTCCATCTTGTCGATGACCTCGTTGATGAAGGCAAACTCCAGGAGCAGTTTGGCTTCCTTTTGGCTGATGCCACGCTGCTGCATGTAGAAGAGCGCAGCGTCGTTGAGCTGTCCTATCGTGGATCCGTGCGCACACTTCACGTCGTCGGCATAGATCTCGAGCATCGGCTGCGTGTACATCCTTGCTGTCTTTGTGGCCACAAGATTCTGGTTGGTCTCCTGCGAGGTGGTCTTCTGTGCTCCGTGGCGTACGAGGACGCGTCCTGCGAAAGCACCCACCGCCTCGTCGTCGAGCACATACTTATAGAGTTCGTTGCTCGTGCAGTGGGGCACCTGGTGGTCGATGAGCGTATTGTTGTCCACGTGCTGTTTTCTGTCCGCGATGACGCAGCCGCTGCAATAGCACTCCGCGCCCTCGCCCTTGAAGACCAGGTCGAGGCGGTTGCGCGTCACGCCGTTGTGGAGCGTTATCACGTTGTGGTTGACCCTACTGTCGCGCTGCTGCTCTATATAGACGTTGCTCACGCGATGGTTCTTGTAGTGGGTCTCCTCCATGCAGTAGAGGTCGAGCGAGGCGTTGTCGCCGACATAAGCCTCAATGACCTGTGTGGCGAGGAAGTCGTGGTCGTCGGCGGTATGGTCGCAGAACAGGAATTTGGCCTTGGCGCCCTCCTCCATCACGATGAGCACGCGTCGGTTGACCATCATGCTCACGTCGGCGCGCAGGATGTTGATGATCTGCACACATTTCTCCATCTGCACGTTTTTCGGCACGTAGATGAAGAGGCCGTCCTGGGCCAGCATTGTGTTGAGCGCCGTGATGGCGTCCTCCTCCGTCTTGGCGATGCGCGCATAGTAGCGAGCGATGAGTTCGGGATGCTCCTCGGCCGCCTTTCTCAGCGATCCGATGACGACTCCCTCCTCGGGCTGCACGTTGGGCAGCCGCTTCTCATAGAACGCATCGTTGACGACGAAATAGAGCAGCGTGCTCAGGTTGGGCACGTCGCAGCGGAAGGCCGCATAGGGATCGACAGGAAACTCGATGCGATTGATGTTCAGACCGTAGTTGGGAGCGAAGATCTTCTCCATGTCGGTGTACTTATATCGCTCCACCTTCCTTGTCGGGAAGCCCTGGCGGCGGAAGTCTTCGAAGGCGCGGTCGCGGACGGCGTTCATCACCTCTGCGCTATGCTCCTTGATGGCTTCCGAGGCCTCGGCGTACAGGTCTATGTATTGCTTTTCTGCTTCGGTCATCCTTGGGTCTCCTCTCCTTTCACTTCCTCCTTGATCCAGTCGTAGCCGAGCTTTTCAATTTCCTTCGCCAGCTCCGGACCAGCAGTCTTGACGATGCGGCCCTGCCAGAGGACGTGGACCACGTCGGGCTTGATCATGTCCAGCAGTCGCTCGTAGTGGGTGATGACGATGGCGGAAGTCTCTGCCGAGTGCATCTTGTTCACGCCATTGGCGACGATGCGCATGGCATCGACATCCAGTCCGGAGTCGGTCTCGTCGAGGATGCTGAGCTTCGGTTCGAGCATGGCCATCTGGAAGATCTCGTTGCGCTTCTTCTCGCCACCGGAGAATCCCTCGTTGACGGATCGGTGGGCGAGTTTCGGGTCGAGTTCTACGATCTGGCGCTTCTCACGCATGAGTTTCATGAAGTCGGCCGCCTTCAGTGGCTCCTTGCCCTCATACGCGCGCTTGGCGTTGATGGCCGCCTTCATGAAGTTGGTCATGCTCACGCCCGGAATCTCCACGGGGTACTGGAAAGAGAGAAACAGACCTTCGCGGGCTCGGTCCTCGGGCTTCATCTCCAGCAGGTTCTTGCCGTTGAAGAAAGCCGTTCCCTCGGTGACGCTGTAGAGCGGGTTGCCCGTCAGCACCGCGCTGAGGGTCGATTTTCCCGACCCGTTGGGTCCCATGATGGCGTGGATCTCACCGTCTCTGACCGTGAGGTTGACGCCTTTCAATATCTCTTTGCCTGCGATGGTGGCGTGCAGGTTTTTTACCTCAAGCATATCTATAAGGATTTGGTTGTCGTTTGATAGTTATAACAGAAAGATGTTGATGATGTCCTCGATGAGGTCGCCGAGAATCCGCCCTTTCTTGTAGCGGTCTCTGTCGCGCCATTCGTCCTCCTGCTCGAAGAGCGAGGGTGGGTCTGGTACCCAGAAGGGCCCCACCTTGAAATGGCTCACGTCCACTTTCCGTTTGGTCTTTGCGCCGTGGAGCATGATCGACGGTGCGGTTATGGTGTCGCGCTCCACCTCCAGTTTGATGAGATACTGGCGGTAGGGCTGCGGCGTCCAGCGTGGGACGGGTGTGGAAGCCGCCGACGGCAGTAGGGCTGTCAGCAGCAGGGTGGCCGCAAGGGCTGGGCCCATGATCATCTTTCTTCTCATTGCTCCTCCTTCTTTGGTTGATCTTGCCGCGTCGTGGTGTGTGTGATAGTGCGGTGTGGGACATCGTGCGGTTCAATGGACGCATTATCCCACCGTGCCCTCCAGCGAGACGCTGAGCAACTTCTGTGCCTCGACGGCAAACTCCATCGGCAGTTTGTTGAGCACCTCCTTGGCGTAGCCGTTGACGATGAGTCCCACGGCCTCCTCCATCGGGATGCCACGCTGGTTGCAGTAGAAGAGCTGGTCCTCCGAGATCTTGGACGTGGTCGCCTCGTGCTCGAATACCGCGGTGTCGTTGTGGGCGTCCATGTAGGGGAACGTATGCGCTCCGCAGTCGCTGCCGAGCAGCAGTGAGTCGCAGCTGGAGTAGTTGCGCGCATTGTCGGCGTTGGCCGTAGCCATGACGAGGCCGCGGTAGCTGTTCTGGCTGTGTCCGGCGGAAATGCCCTTGGAGATGATGGTAGAACGCGTGTTCTTGCCGATGTGGATCATTTTCGTGCCCGTGTCCGCCTCCTGGTAGTTGTTGGTCACGGCCACGCTGTAGAACTCCGCTACGGAGTCGTTGCCACGCAGCAGACACGAGGGATATTTCCACGTGATGGCCGAACCCGTCTCCACCTGTGTCCAGGAGAGTTTGGAGTGGTCGCCGCGCAGGTCGCCACGCTTCGTCACGAGATTGAGCACGCCGCCCCGACCGTGTTCGTCGCCTGGATACCAGTTTTGGACGGTGGAGTATTTCACCTCGGCCCGGTCCATGACGATGATCTCGACGATGGCCGCATGGAGCTGGTTCTCGTCGCGCATTGGGGCCGTGCAACCCTCCAGGTAGGAGACGTAGGAGTCGTCGTCGGCCACGATGAGCGTGCGCTCAAACTGTCCCGTGTTGCGGGCGTTGATGCGGAAATAGCTGCTCAGTTCCATCGGGCAGCGTACGCCCTTGGGGATATAGACGAAGGATCCGTCGGAGAACACCGCCGAGTTGAGCGCGGCAAAGAAGTTGTCGCCGTAGGGGACGACCGTGCCCAGATACTGCCTGACGAGGTCCGGATGGGTCTGTATGGCCTCGCCGATGGAGCAGAAGATCACGCCCTTCTCCCGCAGCTTCTCCTTGAATGTGGTCTTGACCGACACGGAGTCCATGATGGCATCGACCGCCGTGCCGCTCAGTGCGAGCCGCTCCTCCAGGGGAATGCCCAGTTTGTCGAAAGTCTTCTCCAGTTCGGGGTCTATCTCCTTGTTCTGCGGCTTCTTCGCCAGCGGGTC
>OHEJ01000271.1_pt1 | contig 22221 bp, 13 predicted proteins | sample 1567261 | NCBI WGS metagenome assembly OHEJ01 (sample SAMEA3879550, study PRJEB24766) | human gut metagenome | biome: human-associated habitat; feature: feces | place: USA | collected 1985/1987 | reverse complement strand
ATAACGAAGCCTTCAACCTTCATCGGGTCGCCTCCAATTTCAAGGATTGGTTCAATGGCACACCTATGGGCATTGGGAATCACACTTACAAGGTGCTGTGCATGGCAGATTATGTTGAGCAACCGGAGATGTGTTCTAAACTTTGGTGGGAACTGTCTCGTCAACAGAGTGCGGCTAATGGCGCATTGATGAGAACATCAGTTGTCGGACTTGCTCAAACCAATATCGAAGTTCAGGCTGAGGCAATATGTAAGCTGACGCATTACGACCCACGTTGCGTGGGTTCGTGTGTTATCGCATCCTCAATCATCAACAATCTTGTATGGCATGACAAACAATTATCCTATGATGAAATAAAGAATATCACTCAAAGATACGATGAGCGGATACTCGAATGGGTTGATGCCGCATATAACAGTTCTGAAATATCCATGCTTGATTTGGATGAGACATATTCTATTGGGTACACACTGCGTACACTTTCGGCGGCGTTATGGTGCTATTGGCACGCGAAGTCATTTGAAGATGGACTGCTGTCGGTTGTCAATGAAGGTGGTGATGCCGACACAAACGGAGCAATTGCCGGTGCCATACTCGGTGCCAAATTCGGTTACTCTTCTATCCCATCTTATTATATCAACAATCTTCATCGGCAAGCTGAGTATCATAAGGTTGTAACTTCATTTATCAACGAAGTGAACCATGAGTAAGCATAATAACAGTTTCTTTCGTTCTATTATTAGACGCAGAATATCTGAATATAGCACTCCCTTTGCCGCCTGTGGCGGCCGAAATTTTGAGCGAAATACGGCGTGGCGACTTCATCACGAGGTCGTCACGCCATGCTGATTGACTATGGCAGGTCAATTATTTCTTATTGTTTAGCCATTGGTCGCGGCGTTGTCTGCACTCTTTGAGTGTGCCAGCCACACAGGAGAATAGTTCTCCATTGGTGTGGCGGTAATCGTATTGATAGTGTTTCTTTCGCCGTGTGCGGTAGCCGGTGTAAAACACCTCGTATTGTTCAGTGCCGGGAGTGGTGGCAGTGCTTACTCCGTGGGCGGTCATTTTCGTTGTCATAGTATCATGGTTTTAGTATTCTACAATCAGTATCCGATATTCAAAGGTTATTTCGGGATTGGTTATCTTTCTTTGTTTCAGCCATAAGTGGTGGCTGCCGTAGCCATAGACAAAGTATCGGTCAAGGTCGTACTTGTCGGCAAAATCGGCTACTATCTGTCGTAGCGTTTCCTCGCTGTCGGCATAGAGAATATGGTTTACAAATTCTATGATGACTTCGGCAATTTTATTATCAAAGATGATAGTCGGGTGTTCAAATGTTACGTTCATAATCGGGGGATTTATGACCTGCGCCATTGCTGACGCAGGTCGTGTTAGACATTTACGCGGTCATTCTTTCCTTGATAAGTCGGGCGTTTGAGTTCACAAGGTCGATGATGCGCTTGTGGTACTCGGTGTCCTTGTTATATTTGCCGTGGCATTGCACCACTTTGAGGGTCTGCAAGTCAACCTCTACCGTTTCTATTATGGTATCGCCAATCCTTGCCGACAACACCAGCGTGTTCTTTTTAAGGTAGTAGGATGATGAGAATACGCAGATGTGCTGTGTGTTACCCTCCTGACAGTATTCCTCTATGCTTTCAAGTACCTTCACCGATATTTCATTGTCGGAGATTACCAGACCGAAGAATTTGGATTTGAGAGCCTTGAACTGTTCCTCCTTCTCCTTCTCTCGGAGCAGTCTTTCCTCGGCTCTCCTGCGCTCGGCGTCCTCACGCTCCCTTCTGCGTCTGTCCTCTATCTTTCGGCTCAATCCGTCGTGCGCCTCTATGAAATCTTCGGGGCAGATGTTCTTGGGATTGCGGAGGTCTTTGCAGAGGTTCTTCAACATCCGCAGATAGTCGCACCACATTCCGATGTTGTTTATATGGTAGCGATGGCGTTTGGCGATAAGGTACGATGCCCAAAATTCATCCGCATTGTCGGGATTGGCAATAAAGTATTTCATTTCCTCAATCTCTCCGGCTTTCATCAGTGTCTCAATTCTTGGGTCGGCAAGCAGAGCCTTGAAAAGTCTGACGGGGGATATTCCATAGAAATCGCCCTTGAAACCGTTGCGTTTGAGTTGAGGGATGACCGACATTCTCGGATAGACATCGCTCCATGCGACAACATCATCATACAAACTGTTGTGCGGGCGTATCTCCATATCGCTCCAATACGACCAGCAGTCGCAGTAATGGAAGGTAAATCCACGGAGCAGAGCCATATCGGTTACTTTGCCGTCGGGAGAAATCCAACGCTGCACGACCTCTTGGCAGTAGAGTTTCCTTGCCTCTCCCTTACGGCTTTCGCTCGTTATCTGCGACACGCGGATTACTTGAAAACCCTTGTGTGCCGTTATGACGCTGAAATATGCGGTTTCCTTATGGGTACGTTTGCGGGTGTCCTTCACTTTCAGTTCAGTTCCGCAGTGAGGGCATTTGCAACCTGCGACAGCGTCGCAAAGATTGCCTTTCTGACCCTTCCAAACGTGTCCGCAGTCGGAGCAGGTCATTGTTCCGCTATTGGTGCGATAGGCGAAATGCTCAAAGCAGTGGCGGTATGCCCAACGCTCTTGTGCCTCGGTTATGGGGTGTAGTGTGGCTGATAGCTTCGCCACTTGTTTCTGTAATGCTGTCTTGGGTCTCATAGTCGTAATGTTTTAGAGGTCGAATAGACTGGGTTGTTCAACTTGGGGTTTCTTCTCGGAGGCTTTCTTCGGTTGGATAGGTCTGCGCATTTTAGCCATTTCCTCGTCACGGAGTTTATTGATGGCGTCCTGCCGTGCCTGTTCCTTTTCTTCTTCGGTAAGTTCTACCGTATGGTTCACTACCACTTGGCAGTTTATTGAGTTGCCGACCTCTATCTCGTTTTCTTCATAGTAGTGGACTGCCATTCCGAAGATTTCATCGTCTGCAAAGCCGTTGCAACCGCTTTTCTGCACTTGGTTGATGATATATGTACAGCAGTCGGAAACCGATTTGGACGGATTGGCATACTTGACTGCGAACAGAGCGTCATTCTCCGCCATAGTTTCAAGATAAGCCTTGATTGTGTCTTGGAACGATTGAGTTCCTTTCATCGCGTTGCTTGCCATAGTCGTAAATATTTTAGAGTGTAGTCATTATCCAATAGATTATCCCTAATGCGGAGAGGATTGAGATTATCCACCCGATGCCTCGGAATATTCTTTTAATCAGCCAACAGATAATCAGTCCAACGATAGCTCCGATGATAATCAGTATCACTTTCGCCACCTTTGCAACCGCCTTGCTTATGCGGTAATGATAGGAGGATTGGCGAGCTTGCCTTGACCTATTTATATGTTGTTCTGTGGCTTTCATATCGGTGGGGGCTTTTTTTTAACCTCATGCGTCCAAAGACAGTGTGGTTGTTTGAGTTGCTTGACACCTGAAAGGCGTGTGGCACAAAAGAAGGGATGTTCACGGCAAGACGGAAAAATACTACTCGCAGAGTGGAGATTTTTCCGGATCGACGCGAATGTTCCTTTGCCACACGTTTATTTTGGCAAGCGACTCCAACTGACCCACAAGACTCAGGTATGCATCAGATGAAAATGGCCTCCCCGATATTCAGGAAAGCCACAGGACAACATTGAAATCCAAAATGCCGTACTTTGCTGAACGGCATCATAATGAAAAATCTGGGGAAACAAGAAAATGGCAGAAAGAGAAAAAAAAGGAGAGTGCAATCCCGGCAAAGGATAATGTCCGGCATTTGTTCAAGCCGGAGAGTAGCGCAGGCGCAGGACAAATGACGGTCTTTATCCCCGTGGATTGAAAATCCTTGCTGGGCATGGAATGGCCGTGTTCAGTCGTAAGATGTAGACAACCGTCCCCGGTTGCACATCCTACGGCGACACGGTTATTCGATGTCCGGCATCGAGCGTATAACAGATTTAGTCGCTTGAGATTACCTCGTTCCAAAAATTATGAGTATTTTTGTGCGCAAAATTACGATTTGGAGTTACGGCTACTTCATAAATATTTCCGGTTATGGGGCTGCGAGAAGGTGTACTTTTCTGAGTTGGCAGAGGTAAAAACAGGCAAATTGCAGCAGTTAAAAATTATTAACGGAAGCCAAAAATATCAAATCTGATTTCCTCGGCTTTCCGTCAACTTCCACAAAAGTACATGATTAGTACCCACGCCCTCTCAAACCCCTCTGAGAATCAGCCAATTTGCCCAAATAAGAAAAAATTTGTAATTTTGTAGCATAATCCGTTCACCACAACACATGGAGATACTCTACGAAGACAATCATATAATCATCGTCAACAAACACCCCGGAGAAATCGTGCAGGGCGACAAGACCGGCGACCGCCCGCTGGTGGAAGATGTGCGCCAATATATCAAGGAACGCTATGCCAAGCCGGGCAATGTGTTCTGTGGCGTAGTGCACCGTCTCGACCGGCCTGTGTGGGGGCTGGTAGTCTTTGCCAAAACGTCGAAAGCGCTGTCGCGGCTCAATGAAATGTTCCGCAACGGCCTCGTACGAAAAACCTACCGGGCCATCACACGCAATATGCCCGAGACGGCAGAAGGGCGTATCGTCAGCTACATCACCAGCACCGAGCGCAACAACAAATCCTACGCCTGGACCCAGCCACGGCCGGGAGCCAAACAGGCCGCTCTGACCTATCGTCATATCGCCTCGTCGGATCGCTACCATCTGCTCGAAATCAACCTCGAGACGGGCCGCAAGCATCAGATCCGCGTGCAGCTTGCATCGATCGGGTGCCCCATACGCGGCGACCTCAAATACGGCGACAAGCGCTCCAACCCCGACGGGAGCATTTCCCTTCAGGCATTCCGCATCGAATTCGAGCATCCAGTGAGCCATGAAAACATTTGTGTAACCGCTCCCCTGCCCGACGACCGTCTCTGGCAGGCGTTCAACGCCGATTGACATGCCGGTAATCATCGATCCCGCTCTGCCCGCAGCATCGCTGCTTAAAGCCGAAAACGCCGTCTTCCTTGCCCCGCGCGAAAAGGATGCCGAGCTCACCATGGCGTTCATCAACCTAATGCCGGTCAAGACCGACACCGAGCGCGACTTCCTGCGCATCATAGCTCCCGACCGCCACACCGTCGATGTGAAGCTCGTGAGCATGGCCTCGCACAAATCGCGCAACACTTCGGCCGAACATATCGGCCGGTTCTACACCCCGTTCGACCGTCTCCCAACCCTCCCCGACTGCGTCATCATCACCGGCGCTCCGCTCGAAAACGTGAGGTTTGAAGATGTCGACTACTGGGATGAGGTAACCGGCATCTTCGAGACCCTGCGCCGCAACGGCATCCCCACCCTTTACATCTGCTGGGCAGCCTACGCGGCTCTCTATCATTTCTACGGAGTGGCGATGCACCTGCTCGACACGAAGCTGTCGGGCGTCTATCCGCATCACATCGACCGGCCGGATGCCTCGCTGCTCAAAGGAGTCGACGAACCGTTTTACATACCGCACAGCCGCTTCGCCACCTGGGATTTCGACGAGATCGCAGCGCTCAGCGAGATAGCCGTTGACGCTTCAGGGCTGCCGCAGGGGCCCTACATGCTCTCATCGCTCCGCTATCCCGAGCATTATTTCACCGGCCACGGCGAATATGCCACGCAGACTCTCGACAACGAATACCGCCGCGACCTCGGCAAGGGGATGAACCCGCACATCCCGCTCAACTACTACCCCGCTGACGATCCCTCGCAGCAACCCGCCGACAAATGGCATGAAACGGCGGTCAGGATAATGTCAAACTGGCTTGACGAAGCCGTCACGCACAAACTCAATAAAACACGATGATAGAATATATCCGCGGCAATATAGCCGAGCTCACCCCTACCTATGCCGTGATCGAATGCAACGGCATAGGCTATATGCTTTGCATCTCACTTTCAACATTTTCCGCTCTGGAAGACGCCTCACAGGCCAAGCTGCTCGTCCACGAAGCCATTCGCGAAGACGCCCACCAGCTGTTTGGATTTCTCACCGACCAGGAGCGTCAGATGTTCCGCCTGCTCATCGGTGTGTCGGGCGTCGGTGCCAACACCGCGCGCATGATCTTATCCTCGATTCCGGCGCCGGAACTCGAGGCCGTGATTGCCGGCGGCGACCATTCGCGCCTGAAAATCGTGAAGGGTATAGGCACAAAAACGGCACAGCGCATCATTGTTGACCTACGCGACAAAATAAAACCGTCAGGCGAAACGTTAATTAATCAGTCTGCAACGACTTCCGACGTCTACGACGAAGCTCTTCTGGCGCTTGTCATGCTCGGGTTCTCACGCCCGCAGTCGCAGAAAGCGCTCAAAAAGATCTTCGATGCCGATCCGACGATAAGGGTGGAATCGGCAATAAAGAAAGCGCTGGCCATGATGTGATGCACCGGCATCGCCATGCTCCGGCCATGACATCGCAAATCGCAGCGGCAACGTACAGCTCTCACAGTGGCAACAAGTAACAACCGACATATACGCTCACGTTTCTCTTCTTTGCGCATCATCCTCAGGGTGATGGCTGTCGTCATTATGGCAAGCGGAGTCTCGGTGTGGGCACAATACTACAAGTCGGAGCTCAAGCCACCGGCTCCGCCGGCCACCGCTCCGCCGCCACCGCTGTCACAGGTCGATTCGATAATGCTGCCGTCGCCCGTACAGCAGACTGTCCCGCAATCCTACGAGGAGCTGATGGGGCAGGAATTCTCGGCCGACCTTGCCACGCCCTCCAACATCACCACCCAAGCTGAATTCGACCCGGAAACGGGTTGTTACATTATACGCACGCGCGTGGGCGATATGGACATCGCCACCCCCTTCATCATGTCGGAGGCGCAGTACAACAACTGGCAGATGCGCAAGTCGATGCAGGAATATTACCGCCGCCGCAACGCCGAACTGCTCACCGAGAAGGGCGAGAAAAAGCCTTTCGACATCCTCGACATGAATTTTGCGCTCGGCCCGCTGGAGAAAATTTTCGGCCCCGGCGGCGTCAGCCTGAAGACGCAAGGCTCGGTGCAGATCGACATGGGCATCAAGTCGAACAAATCCGACAACCCGGCATTGTCGCTCAACTCCCGCCGCAAAACATTCTTCGACTTCAACCAGAAGATCCAGGCCACCATTGCCGCTTCGGTCGGCGACCGCCTGAATTTCAACATGACCTACAACACCGATGCCACCTTCGACTTCGACTCAAAAAACATCAAGCTCCAGTATGAAGGCAAGGAAGACGACATCGTGAAAAGCATCGAAGCCGGCAACGTCAGCATGACCACCGGTTCGTCGCTCATCCGAGGCAGCACGGCGCTCTTCGGCATCAAGGCCAAGCTGCAGTTTGGCCGCCTTACCGCCACCGCTCTCGTCTCGCAGCAGAACTCGGAGTCTCGCTCAATAAGCACAAAAGGCGGCGTGCAGACAACGCCTTTCTCGATCACGGCCGACAACTACGACCAGAACCGCCACTATTTCCTGGCTCACTTCTTCCGCGACAACTACGACCGCTTCGCTTCGAAACTCCCCTACGTGTCGTCGGGCGTGCAGATCACCCGCGTCGAGGTGTGGGTCACCAACAAAAACAGCAATTTCAATCAGAGCCGCAACGTCGTGGCTTTCATGGACCTTGGCGAAAACACACATCTCGCCAACAGCTACTGGCAGGGCGACCCTTCGCTTCCCAACCCCGCCAACGCCTCCAACAATCTGCTCTCGATCATCAAGAACGACTATCCCGACGCACGCAACATCAGCGCAGTTACCCAGGCTCTGGCTCCTCTTGCCGCCTACGGCATTGAAGGGGGCCACGACTACGAGAAAGTGGAGAGCGCACGCCTGCTCGGCGAAAGTGAATACACCGTCAACAAGACTCTCGGCTACATCTCTTTCAAAAGCCAGATGAACGCCGACGATGTGGTGGGCATCGCTTTTGAATACACCTACAACGGCAAGGTCTATCAGGTCGGCGAATTCTCATCCGACATCACGCAGACCGACCGCTCGCTCTACGTGAAAATGCTCAAGAGCACCACCGTAGCCCCGCAGCTCCCCGTGTGGGACCTCATGATGAAAAACGTTTATTCACTGGGCGCCTATCAGTTGCAGAGCAGCAACTTCAAGCTTCAGGTGAAATATCTCTCCGACACTACGGGCACTCAGATCAACTATCTGCCCGTACCCGGAATCTCCGATGTGCCCCTCCTTCAGGTGATGAACCTCGACCGCCTCGACTCCAATCAGCAGTCCAATGCCGACGGATTTTTCGATTACCTCGAGGGCTACACCATCGAGTCGTCGACCGGCAAAGTAATCTTCCCCGTTGTCGAACCGTTCGGCTCGCACCTTGCCGCCAAGATCGGCAACCCGGCCATCGCCGAGCGCTACGTCTATCAGGAGCTCTACGACTCTACGCTCGTCGTTGCCCGCCAGTTTGCCGACAAAAACAAGTTCATGCTCGTCGGTGAATATCAGGCGTCGGCCGGCTCGCAGATAAGGCTCAACGCCATGAACGTGCCGCGCGGCTCCGTGGTGGTGACCGCCGGCGGCGTCGTGCTCACCGAAAACAGCGACTACACCGTCGACTATGCCATGGGCATCGTCACCATTACCAACCAGAGCATCATCGACTCCGGCCAGAACATCAGCGTCACACTCGAAAACCAATCGCTCTTCTCGATGCAACGCAAGACGCTCCTCGGCCTCGACCTCAGCTATGCTTTCAACAAAGACTTCACCATCGGAGGCACGATCCTCCACTACGGCGAAAAAGCGCTCACCGAAAAGGTGAACATCGGCGACGAGATTGTCAACAACACCATGTGGGGCCTCAACTTCTCCTACACCAAGGACTTCATGTGGCTCACCAATCTCATCAACCGCATACCCACGGTCAACGCCACCGCGCCCTCGCGCATCACACTTCAGGGCGAGTTTGCCCAGCTCATCCCCCACACACAGAAAACCGGCTCCAACAAGGGCAGCTCCTTCATCGACGATTTTGAATCAGCCCAGACAGGCATCGACCTCCGCTCGCCCTACTCCTGGTTCCTCGCCTCAACGCCCTACGACAACGGCGCCACGGCGCTGTTCCCGGAAGCCGCGCTCAGCAACAACGTCGACTACGGCAAAAACCGCGCCCTCCTCAACTGGTACTATATCGACCGCATGTTCACGTCGCGCAACTCATCGCTCGCTCCGGGCTACATCAGAAGCGACCTCAAACAGCTCTCCAACCCCTATGTGCGCGAGATCACGATGCGTGAGATCTATCCCGAACGCCAGCAGACCTACGGCGAATCGTCGACCATTCAGACCCTCAACCTCTCGTTCTACCCCCGCGAACGCGGCCCGTACAACCTCGACGCCACCGGCATTGACCAGGACGGCTATCTCACCAACCCCGAGAAACGCTGGGGCGGCATCATGCGCAAGCTCGACAACACCAACTTCGAGCAGAGCAACATCGAATACGTCCAGTTCTGGCTCCTGAACCCCTTCCTCGATCCTGAGAACCCCAACTACGAGGGCGGCGACCTCTACATCAATCTCGGCGAACTGTCGGAGGACATCCTCAAGGACGGTCTGAAATCCTACGAAAACGGCCTCCCCTACAACGGCGGCACCGACCACACCACTACCACGGTCTGGGGTCGCGTCAGCACCGAGAACTCCCTCACCTACGCCTTCGACAACAGCGACAATTCGCGCATCAATCAGGACGTTGGCCTCGATGGGCTCCGCAACGACGACGAATTCACCTTCTCGTCCTACTCCTCATATCTCGAATCACTGCGCCGCAACATCTCGCCCGCGACTGCCGAAAAATGGCAGTCCGACGCCTTCTCCCCGCTCAACGACCCCGCCGGCGACAACTACCACTTCTACCGAGGCTATGACTACGACGAACAACGTCTCGGTGTGCTCGACCGCTACAAACGCTACAACGGCGTGGAAGGCAACTCGCTCTCGCCCGACGAGGCTTCCGATCCTCTCTACCAGTCGTCGCGCGCCCTGCCCGATGTCGAGGATATCAATCAGGACAACACGCTGAGCGAATACGAGCGCTACTACCAGTACCGCATCTCCATCCGCCCCGAAGACCTGGTCGTGGGCCGCAACTATATCACCGACAAACAGACATCGGTCGTAGCCACCCGCGACGGCGGCGAACAGACCGTCGACTGGTATCAGTTTAAAATTCCTTTGAGCGAATACGAGAAAATCGTAGGCTCGATCAACGGCTTTTCTTCGATTCGCTTCATGCGCATGTTCATGACCGGCTTCAAAGCCACCACACACCTGCGCTTTGCATCGCTCGAGCTGGTGCGCGGCGAATGGCGCTCCTACGATTTCAACCTCAACAGCCGCGGCGATGCTCCGGCCGACGGTCAGCTCGACGTTTCTGTGGTCAACATTGAAGAGAACTCCGGACGCACGCCTGTCAACTACGTGCTCCCTCCCGGCGTGACGCGCATCTCCGATCCCGGACAGTCACAGATCGTGCAGCTCAACGAGCAGTCGCTCTCGCTCGCGGTTTCCGACCTGAAAGCCGGCGACGCACGCGCCGTCTACCGCAACACATCGCACGACCTGCGCAACTACAAGCGCCTCCAGATGTGGGTACACGCCGAAGCTCCCATCGACGACAACAAAGCGCTGCGCAACGGCGATCTCTCGGTGTTCATCCGCCTCGGCTCCGACGTCAAAAACAATTTCTACGAATATGAGGTGCCGCTGCGCCTGACCCCTGCCGGACACTACGCCGACTCGCAGAACGACCGCTTCATCGTGTGGCCCGAGGACAACTTCATGGACATCACCCTGCAGAACCTCGTCGAGCTCAAAAAAGAGCGAAACGCCGCCAAGCGTTCCGAACAGCCCGGCGTGGGATTCGGCATCCTCTACACCGGACAGGATCCCGATCATCAGAACAACCGCATGGCCGTGATGGGCAACCCGTCGCTGAGCGACATTCGCGTTATGATGGTGGGCGTGCGCAACAACTCCTCCACGACAAAGGACGGCACCGTATGGCTCAACGAGCTGAAAGTGACCGACTTTGAATCGGAAGGCGGATGGGCCGCCGACGGCTCGGCATCGCTCGCCGTTTCCGATATCGCCACGATCAACTTCGGAGCGCACTATGAAAGTGCCGGTTTCGGCGGTGTAGACCAGAGTCTCAACGAGCGCCGCATGGACGATCTGTCGCGCTACAGCATCGCCGTGCAGGCCGACCTCGGACGCTTCCTGCCTGAAAAAGCCAAACTGCGCGCTCCGATCTTCTACTCAATGACCAAGGAAAAAACCACTCCAAAATACAACCCGCTCGATCAGGATGTCAAGCTCAAAGACGCTCTTGAAGGCGCCTCACAGGCCGAACGCGACTCAATCAACGCCTACGCGATCGAAAACTCCACGCAGCAGAATTTCAGCATCTCCGGTCTGCAGTTCGATGTACGCAGCAAAAATCCGATGCCCTGGGACCCCGCCAACTTCACATTCAACTTCTCGTTCAACAAGACATCCAAGACCGACCCCACAACCGAATACGAGAACATCAACGACTACCGCGGCAGCTTCCAGTACACCTACACACCCTACATCAAGGGCATCAAGCCCTTCTCGCATCTCAAAGGCAACTCCAAAGGCATCAAATTCCTCAAGGACTGGGAGCTCAACTGGTTCCCCAACTCCATCTCTTTCCTGACTTCCATGTCGCGCTACTATTATGAACAGCAGACACGCAGCGCCACGGATGTCGACTTCCGCATGCCTGTTTCCGTGAGCAAAAACTTCCTCTGGGACCGCCAGCTCGCCATCACATGGAACCTCACCAAATCGCTGAGCCTTACATTCAACTCCAACACATCGGCCCGCATCGAAGAACCGGTCGGCGCCGTCAACAAGAAGCTCTTCCCCGACAAATACCGCGAATGGCGCGACACCGTCTGGAACAGCATCCTGCACCTCGGCACGCCCTGGGGCTACAACCAGACATTCACCGGCACCTACCGTGCCCCCTTCAACCGCATCCCCGCTATCGACTTCATTTCGGCCAACGCCACCTACAACGCCACCTACCGCTGGGATCGCGGCGCCACTATCGACAACACCAATCTCGGCAACTCAATCAGCAATCAGGCCGCCTGGAACATCGACGGACGCCTCAATTTCGAGTCGCTCTACAACAAAAACGCATGGCTTAAACGTGTCAACACCCGCTTCGCATCCTCAACCCGCCGCGGATCGCGCAACACCTCGAAACGCGGCTCCTCATCGTCAAAAAAGCCGTCGGCGCCAAAACCAAAACGTTTTGAGCGCACCTACGCGCTCAACCCTGACTCGTCGACCATGATCAAGCACAACCTTCGGAATAAGAAAGTGAAAGTGTCCGCCGTAAATGCTGCCGACGATTCGCCGATGGATATATCCACACGTGTGGTCGACGCCAACACCGTCGAAGTGCTCACTCACGGAACTGAAAACGTGAAATTCACTGTCGTCGAAATCCTTAAGGAGAAAAACAGCTTCTGGGATGAAGTGGCCGAATATGCCGCGCGCGGCGCCATGAGTATCCGCAACGCCACAGTGCGCTGGCGCGACACCCGCTCCATGTCGGTGCCCCTCTTCGCGCCCAACGTAGGCAACGCCTTCGGCCAGAGCGGCGGCTACGGTCCGCTGGCGCCGGGCCTCGACTTCGCCTTCGGTTTCGTTGACGAATCCTACATCGAGAAAGCCAAAGAACGCGGATGGCTCATGCTCAACGACGGGCAGACGACGCCGGCCGTCTACTCGCACACCAACGAGCTCAACATCGAGCTGAACCTCGAACCGATAAAGGGTCTGAAAATACAGCTCACCGGCAACCGCACCGACAACCACACGTCGCAGATTCAGTTCATGTACGACGACATGCCGACCACCTATTCCGGAAGCTACACCAAGACCCACTGCGCCATCGCCACCGCCCTGCGGTCGTCAAGCGCCGACAACGGATATGCCTCCGAGACGTTCGACAAATTCCTCAGCAACATCCCCGTCATTGCCGGACGCATCGAAAACCAGTACCGCGGCACCACCTACCCCACGGGCGGCTTCATGAACGGCAACGCCAATGCCGGTCAGCCCTTCAACCCCGAAGTGGGCACCGTGAGCCCGACATCGAGCGATGTCCTCATCCCCGCCTTCCTCGCCGCCTACACCGGCACCGACGCCTCAAAGCAATATCTCAATCCCTTCCCCTCGATAGCGCAGATCCTCCCCAACTGGCGTGTCACCTACGATGGCCTCATCTATATTCCCTTCTTCAACAAGTATTTTAAATCGCTGACACTCAGCCATGCCTATCAGTGCACCTACTCCGTAGGCTCATATTCATCCTATCTCAACTGGATCTCTGCCGACGGATCAAACATGGGATTCACCCTCGACGAGCTCACCGGCCAGCCCATTCCCTCGTCGCCCTACAACATCTCGTCGGTGGCCATCACCGAGCGTTTCGCACCGCTCGTAAGCCTTTCGGCCACCCTGCACAACGGCATGACCTTCAACACCGAATTCCGCGAAGCCCGCACCCTGACGCTCAACACTTCGGCCGGACAGGTGGTCGAAGCCACACAGCGCGGCATCACAGCCGGTTTCGGCTATAAGATCGTGGGCTTCAACACCGTGCTGAAAATCAAAGGCTCGCAGCAAGGCATCAGCAACGACCTGACGGTCAACGCCGACTTCTCCTATGCGCTCAATCAGGCACTGATACGCCGCATCGAAAACAATTTCACGCAAGCCACATCCGGCTCGCGCACCATCACGCTGAACGTTGCCGCCAACTATATCCTGAGCCGCCGCATGACCGTCGGACTCTATTTCGAGCACCAGATCAACACACCCCTCGTGTCGTCGACCGCCTACCCGACTACCAACACGGCATTCGGTCTTTCGTTTAATTTCTCTTTAGCCCGCTGATCATGACAAGCTATCTGCAAATCGAAAACCTCACCAAAAGCTACGGCGACCGCATCCTCTTCGACTCCGTCACATTCGGCGTCAATCAGGGCGACAAAATAGGTCTGATAGCAAAAAACGGCTCCGGCAAGACTACACTGCTCAACATCATCGCCGGCAAGGAAGCCCCCGACTCCGGTTCGGTCATCTTCCGCAACGACCTCCGGGTAGGCATTGTCGACCAGACGCCCGAGCTTGACGAATCGCTGCCCGTCATTGAAGCCTGCCTCAGCTCCGACACCCCGTCGTCGCGCGCCATCGCGGCCTACGAAGAGGCACTGGCATCCGGAGATCCGGAGCGCATCACAGAAGCCATGAAGCTCATGGACGCCGAAAACGCCTGGGACTACGACGAGCGGCTGAAGCAGATGCTGCATCAGCTTCGCATCACCGATTTCTCAGCCAAAGCCGCCACCCTTTCGGGCGGTCAGAAAAAGCGTGTGGCCATCGCCCGCACGCTCCTCGACAACCCCGACCTCATCATCCTCGACGAGCCCACCAACCATCTCGACATAGAGATCATCGAATGGCTCGAGGACTATCTGCGGCGGCAGAACGTGACGTTGCTCATGGTCACGCACGACCGCTATTTCCTCGACAGCGTCTGCAATAAAATCATCGAGATCGACCGTCAGCAGATCTTCACCTACGACGGCAACTACGACTATTACCTGCGCCGCCGTCAGGAACGCATCGACGCGATGGGCGCCGAACTCGCCCGCGTGAAAAACACGCTGCGCCGCGAGCAGGAATGGATGCGCCGCCAGCCCCAGGCCCGCGCCGGCAAAGCCAAATACCGCATCGACGCATTCTATGACCTCAAGGACCGCTCGCGCGTCGATCTGCGGGAAAACAACGTCGACATCTCTTCGATAAAATCATCATATATCGGTTCGAAAATATTTGAAGCCCGCAATATCAGCAAACGTTGGGGCGACAAAGTGATTCTCGACGATTTTTCCTACACATTCGCACGCTACGAAAAGCTCGGCATTATAGGGCGCAACGGCGTAGGGAAATCCACTCTTATTAAAATGCTTCAGGGCCTCGTGGCTGCCGACAGCGGCACATGGGATGTCGGCGAAACCGTCCGCTTCGGCTACTACAGTCAGGACGGCATACAGTTTGACATGAACAAACGTGTCATCGACGCCGTTACTGAAATTGCCGACGATATCCGTCTCGAGGAAGGACTAAGCTACAGCCCGATGCAGTTCCTCACCAAATTTCTCTTCTCACCTGCCGATCAGCAGAAATATATCCACACCCTCAGCGGCGGCGAACGGTGCCGGCTCCATCTGGCCATCGTGCTCATGCGGCGTCCCAACTTCCTCATACTCGACGAGCCCACCAACGATCTCGACATCGTCACTCTCGGCATCCTTGAAGAATATCTCCGCACATTCTCGGGCTGCCTCATCGTCGTTTCCCACGACCGCTTTTTCCTCGACAGCATCGTCGACCATCTGTGGGTGCTTGAGGGCGACGGCGTGATCCGCGACTTCCCCGGCAGCTACACCGACTACCGCAACTACAAACGCGAACGCGACGCCCGCCTTGCCGCCGAAGCCAAATCGGAGACCAGGCAGCAGAAGGCGCAGTCGCGCCGGCCGGAAACGGAGCGCCCGCGCAAGCTCACATTCAAGGAGCGCAAGGAATTTGAGGCGCTGACCGTTGAGATCGACGAGCTCACTGCCGAAAAATCGGCCCTCGAAGCCCGGTTCAACTCCGGCGAAACGCTCACCGACGTGGCCGCCATGTCGGCACGCTACGACGAGATCTCACGCATCCTCGACGATAAAGAGATGCGCTGGCTCGAGCTGTCAGAACTTTCATAACCCCTACCCCACGCAGATCACCGACATGTCACCTTCGAATCACAAAAACATATTTCAAGGCATCGGCGCCCGCATCGCCCTGATGCGCCATGCCACATTGCGTTACGGGCACCGCTCCCTGCCGGTGATCAGCGGCATTTCGCAGGCTCTGATTGTCATCTCGGTGGTGGCTGAGATCGTGTGCCTCGTCGCCCTGGTTATCCGCGCGGGATATGATCACAACCCCGACGATGTGCGCCGCATCCACAACCTGCTGCGACTGTGTCAGGGAATATTCATAACCAACGTCAGCTTCAACCTCATTTTCAATCCCCGCAACACTTTCCGCAACACCAGGACGGTGAAATGGATTGTCGACATAGCCATGCTCGTCACCCTTCTTCCGTGGATCTATCCCCATCCCGAGCATCCGTGGATCCCGTGGCTCGAAGCCATCCTCTATTCCAACAAATTCCTCTACGGCTGCATGGCTGCCTATTCCGTCGTCGGGCTCTCGTTCGCCATATTCAAGCTGGTAGGGCGGCGCACCAACCCCTCACTGCTCATGTCGTGCAGCTTCCTGGTGTTCATCATCATAGGCTCATTCCTGCTTATGCTGCCCAAATGCTCCTACACCGACATTTCATATATCGACTCTCTCTTTGTCAGCACAAGCGCCATCAGCATCACCGGCCTCACTCCCATCAACGTAGCCACCACATTCACGCCGCTCGGCCAGCTCATTCTGGCAATCCTGATCCAGATAGGAGCACTCGGAGTGATGACGTTCACCAGCTTCTTCGCTCTCTTCTTCAGCGGCGAGGCTTCGATCTACAGCCAGCTGATGCTCAAGGATATGATCTATTCCAAAAGCATGTCGTCGCTCATTCCCACCCTGCTCTACATCCTCGGCTTCACCATTGTTGTCGAAGCGACGGGAGCACTGCTCATCTTCGTATCGGTCCACGGCACCCTCGGCATGACGCTGCCCGACGAGATCGCTTTCTCGGCCTTCCATGCCATCTCGGCCTTCTGCAACGCCGGATTCTCCACCCTCCCCGACGGCATGGCAAATCCCATGCTGCTCAACGGCAACATCTCCATCTACTGGATCATGTCGGCCATCATCATCGCAGGCAGTATCGGATTCCCTATCCTTGTCAATCTCCGCGATGCAATCGCCATCAAGTTCCGTCAGGTGAAATACCGCCTGCATCGCATCGCGAAAGACTCCGATGCGCGTCAGGTGCACCTATATAATATGAACACCAAAATCGTGCTCGTCACCTTCACCATTCTTTTCGTGGCCGGCGCCGTCATCTTCTTCATCCTCGAATACAACAATTCGCTTGCCGGAATGACCTTCTGGCAGAAAGTCACCCAGTCGGTGTTCAACTCGGCCACTCCCCGCAGCGCCGGATTCTCATCGGTCAATCCGGCCGGATTCCTCAACACCACGCTCCTTGTCGTGCTGTTCTTAATGTGGGTAGGCGGCGCGGCACAGTCAACGGCCGGCGGTATCAAAGTCAACACCCTCGCGGCCATCTGCCTCAACATCCGCGCCATCGTTACCGGAGCGCCGAAAGTTGTGGCATTCAACCGCACCGTCAGCACCGGCTCCATCCGCCGCGCCAACGCCGTCGTAGCCCTGTCAATCATCTCCTATCTCCTCTTCTCCGTCATACTGGTGGGACTCGAACCCGACCTCCCGGTGCGCTCCCTGCTTTTCGAATCATGCTCGGCACTCTTCACCGTCGGATCATCGCTCGGCATCACCTCGCAGCTCTCCGACGCCTCCGAAGTGCTCCTGTGCGTAGCCATGTTCCTCGGGCGTGTCGGACTCATATCGCTCCTCACCGGCATCGTACGCCGTCACCGGCAGCACAACATCGTCTACCCCGCTGACAACATCATCATAAACTAACATATCCCCCATTACAATGCGCTATCTCATCATCGGCCTCGGCATCTACGGATCAAACCTCGCTATCGACCTCACCAACATGGGGCACGAAGTGATCGGTGCAGACAAAAATCCAAGCCTTGTCGAATCAATAAAAGATTTCATCTCCACAGCCTATATCATCGACTCAACCGACGAAGTGTCGCTCAGTGTGCTTCCGTTGAAGAATGTCGACCTGGTCATTGTGGCGATCGGCGAGAATTTCGGCGCCAGCATCCGCACGGTTGCCATCCTCAAGAAGCTCGGCGTGCCCCACATCTATGCCCGCGCCATCGACCGTCTCCACGAGTCCATCCTTCAGAGCTTCAACCTCGACCGCATCATCACGCCCGAACAGCGTGCAGCCGCCGACCTTGTCAATGAGATGGCCCTCGGCAACGACACTGAAGCCCTGCACGTCGACGAAAATCACATGGTGGTGAAATTCCGTGTGCCCCAGCTCTTTGTCGGGCTTCGCTATTCAAGCCTCGATCTCGGCAAGGAATTCGGCCTCACTCTCATAGCCGCTTCACGCAAACAGCCCTCACGCAACATCCTCGGCATTGAGCACGAGAGCTACACCGTGATCCCCGACATCACCTCCAGCGACCAGCGCGTGCAGGACGGTGACATGGTCACATGTTTCGGCGGAATCGAATCGTTCCGGCGTCTTTTCAAACATTACACCCACGACTGATTTTTCATCGCCGCTCAGCGCTGATTTGCCGTCGGAATTTGTTATTTTTGCATTCAAAAGACCAACCCCGAACCACTCCGTAAACATTCTCGTGGAAGAATATCTTCAGAAGCTCAACACACAACAACGCGACGCCGTCGTCTACACCGACGGCCCCGAACTCGTCATCGCCGGTGCCGGGTCCGGCAAGACACGTGTGCTCACATATAAGATAGTGCATCTCCTTCAGCTCGGCTACGAGCCCTGGCGCATCCTCGCCCTCACGTTCACCAACAAAGCCGCCCGCGAGATGCGCGAACGTATCGAGCAGCTCGTCGGCCCCAAAACCGCCTCCCGGCTCTGGATGGGCACGTTCCACTCCATCTTCTGCCGCATCCTCCGGCAGAACGCCGACCGTGTGGGCTACCGCTCCAATTTCACCATCTACGATGCCGCCGACAGCAAATCGCTCGTCAAATCCATCATCAAGGATCTCGGCTGCGACGATAAAGTCTACAAGCCCAACAGCGTGCTCTCATCCATCTCCTCGGCCAAAAATGCCCTTGTTTCTCCCGAAAAATATGCCACGCTCAAGGATGTGATGGATGCCGACCGACAGGCACGCCGCCCCGACACGTATCTCATCTACCGCATCTACCGCGACCGATGCGTTAGCTCCGGCGCTATGGATTTCGACGATCTGCTCTACTATACAAATGTGCTCCTGCGCGACAATCCCGACCTGCTGCACCACTATCAGGAATTCTTCCGCTACGTGCTCGTCGACGAATATCAGGACACCAATTTCGCCCAGCACGTCATAGTGTCGCAGCTGTGCAGCGCCAGCGAGCGTCTGTGCGTAGTGGGCGACGATGCACAGAGCATCTATTCGTTCCGCGGCGCCAACATCAGCAACATTCTCAACCTCAAGCGGGGCTATCCCTCGCTTCGCATTTTCAAACTCGAGCAAAACTATCGCTCGACGCAAAACATCATCAACGCCGCAAATTCGCTCATCGAAAAAAATACCCAGCAGATACGCAAAAAGGTGTTCTCCAACAACGACCCCGGCTCACGCATTGAAGTCGTCCAGAGCTACAGCGATTTTGAGGAGGGCTACCTTGTGGCCAACCGCATCTCCCAGCTGAAAATGCGCACTTCCGATTCATATGAGGATTTCGCCATCCTTTACCGCACCAACGCACAGAGCCGCGTGCTCGAGGAATCGCTCCGCAAGCGCAACATCCCCTACCGCATCTACGGCGGCCTCTCGTTCTACCAGCGCAAGGAGGTGAAGGATGCCATAGCCTATTTCCGCGTCACCGTCAATCCCGACGACGACGAAGCCCTGCGCCGCATCATAAATTTCCCGTCGAGAGGCATCGGCGACACCACGCTCAACAAGCTGACGCGCGCTGCAATCGACGCAAAGGTGAGCCTGTGGACGGTGATCAACGACACCGAAGCTTTCAATCTCGGCTTCAATGCCGGCACGCGACGCAAGCTTGAAGATTTCCGTTCGCTGATTCAGTCGTTTATCAACGCCAATGCCGAAGGTAAGAATGCCGACGATCTGGCCCGGCTGATTATCGAGCGCACGCATCTGCTTTCGATGCTGGTCAACGACAAGACGCCCGAGAATCTGTCGAAACAGGAAAACCTCAACGAACTGCTTGCCGGTGTCAGAGAATTCATCGAAAACAACACCGAGGAGGGCAACAGTGCCGTAAGCCTCAGCGACTTTCTGAGCGACGTGTCGCTGGCCACCGATCAGGACACCGACGACGGATCCTCGCAGGAGCGCGTGACGCTGATGACGGTGCATGCCGCCAAAGGTCTGGAATTCAACAATGTGTTCATTGTCGGCGTCGAGGAGGATCTGTTTCCGTCGGCAATGGCCAATAATTCGCTCAGCGAAATAGAGGAAGAACGCCGTCTGCTCTACGTGGCCATCACACGTGCCAAAAATTTCTGCATGATGAGCTATGCGTCGAGCCGCTACCGCAACGGCATGACCTGCATGACCTCGCCGTCGCGCTTCCTGCGCGACATCGACACCCGCTATCTCAAACTGTCAACGGGCACATCGATCGCTCCGCCGAAACGCTCATTCGAATCCTACGCTGATTCCTACCACAGCTCATCCACGCCTGCCGCATCAGGCCGCAGATCTTACAGCACTCCGGCCGACCGTCCCGCCCCGCATTCGCCAACGTCGTCGGCCGTTCGCACTGGCGGCACGGCAGCAAAGCCCGAAGGCTTCCACACCATCAACGAAGTGGCCGAAGGCATGCTCATCGAGCACAATCGTTTCGGCAAAGGCGTCATTGAAAGTATCGACACTTCGCATCCCGATCCGCGCATCGTTGTCAACTTCAGCAATCTCGGCAGCCGTGTGCTTTTGCTCAAATTTGCCCGTTTTTCGATTATTCAATCCTGAACCCAAAGCCGATGAAAGAATCGCAATTGCCCACACCTTATTATATAGTCTACGAAGACCGTCTGCGCCGCAATCTGAATCTTATCGATTCGGTAAGGCGCCGCGCCGGTGTAGAGATCATCATGGCCTTCAAAGCCAACGCCCTATGGCGCACGTTCGGCCCGATGCGTGAAATGGGATTCCGTTTCACGGCATCCTCACTCAACGAGCTTCAGCTAGGCAACAAACATCTGCAGGTGAAAGCCCACACCTATTGTCCGGCCTACACCGGGCAGACTATCGACAGCTTTCTGGCCGGATCGTCGCACATCACCTTCAACTCGCTGAGCCAGTTTGAGCGGTTCGCCCGGCGGGCGCTTGCTGCCGGCGTAAGCCCTGGGCTGCGCATCAATCCTCAATGCTCGGTCATCGAAACCGATATCTACAATCCGGCACTGCCCGGCTCGCGCTTCGGCGTCACCCGCGACATGATCGACGGCCATCTGCCCGAGGGCATCGAAGGGCTTCATTTTCACGCGCTGTGCGAATCCTCATCGGCCGATCTCGAGCGTGTGCTCGCGGCATTCGAAGAGCAGTTCGGTGAGTTTCTGCCGCAGCTGAAATGGGTCAACATGGGCGGCGGCCACCTGATGACGCGCGAAGGCTACGACGTGGACCATCTCATCAATCTGCTTCTCGATTTCCGCCGCCGGCATCCCAACCTGCAGGTGATTCTCGAACCGGGCAGCACCTTCACATGGCGCACCGGCGATCTGGTTACGTCGGTTGTGGATATCGTTGAGAATCAAGGAGTGAAGACGGCTATCATTGACGCATCGTTTGCCTGCCACATGCCCGACTGCCTCGAGATGCCCTATCGCCCGGCCATTACCGAAAGTGTCGCCGACAATCCGGAATTGCCCACCTACCGCATGGGCGGCAATTCATGCCTGAGCGGCGATTTCTGCGGTCCCTGGAGCTTTGCCCAGCCGCTTCAGCCCGGCCAGCGCCTGCGGTTTGAGGATATGAACCATTACACCACCGTCAAGACCAATATGTTCAACGGCTTACAGCACCCCGACATCGTGTGGTGCGATGCCGACGGAGAGTGCAGCTATCTGCGGCGGTTCAATTTCGAGGATTACGAATCACGAATGTCATAGGCCTCGCCGCGCATCACAGCAATCATTAATCTAAGAGCTTGTTTAATAATAAATGTTGACGGCAGGGTCGCATAGCTTAAGTGACATTAATTACAACACAGCTCATGGAATTCAACAACAATTGTATT
>OHEJ01000268.1_pt1 | contig 22437 bp, 17 predicted proteins | sample 1567261 | NCBI WGS metagenome assembly OHEJ01 (sample SAMEA3879550, study PRJEB24766) | human gut metagenome | biome: human-associated habitat; feature: feces | place: USA | collected 1985/1987 | reverse complement strand
TAAAGCGAATTTTTGAAGGGTTAGGGAAACTTTTTGCAAGATAAAAAGTTTCCCTGAACTTATAGATTGTTGCTTTTTATCCTCAAAAAAGGTGCCGGGGGCACGTTTTTTGACAGCGGGCGGCTGTGAGCCGCTTCAAATTCCGCCTGCGGCGGGTCGCCGCTGACAATTCGCCGTTCTGACGGTTGGCGGTTTGCGTAACCTCCGTTATCGGCGGGTTCCTTACGGAACACCTTATTTACGTCAATGCAGATTTATTTTTATACGAAACATTAAACGGTCTGAGAATTTTGTGCTTCTCAGACCGTTTTTTCTGTATGAAAACTCCGAATATTATTCCACCTCAATTATAGTCCCACCGCCAACCACAGTATCCCCGTCATACAGCACCAGTGCCTGACCGCAGGTGACCGCTCTCTGCGGCTCATCAAAAACAGCCGTTATTGTATCGCCGTTTTGCGTTACGGTCGCCCACTGCTCTGTGTGGCGGTAGCGCACCTTGGCTTTAACACGCATCTCGCCCTTTATTTCGGGGACGGATATAAGATTTATATCTCCTGCCTTTACAATACTGCTGTACAGCCCGTCGTTATATGACAGCGTTACAGTGTTGCTTACAGGGTTCACTGCCTTTACATAAAGCGGTTCGGGAGCAGAAATACCAAGACCCTTACGCTGACCTACGGTATAGCGGATAACGCCCTTGTGCCTGCCGATAATGTTGCCGTCTTTGTCAAGAAAATCGCCGTCCGGGTAATTCTTGCCTGTGTAATGCTCTATAAAGTCGGCATAGCTGCCGTTTTGTACAAAGCATATATCCTGGCTGTCGGCTTTACGGGCATTTATAAATCCCTGCGATTCGGCAATTTCTCTAGCCTGCGATTTTCTCATCTCACCGAGCGGAAATATCGTATGGCTTAATTGCTCCTGTGTAAGACAGTAGAGAACATAGCTCTGGTCTTTGGTATCATCGAGCGCTTTTTTCAGCAGAAATCTGCCGTTTCCGTCCTTTTCCACCCTTGCATAATGACCTGTTACCACATAGTCACGGTCAAGCTCTTTTGCTCTCATATACAGCTTGTCGAACTTGAGATACCTGTTGCAGTCTATGCAAGGGTTCGGAGTTATGCCGTTCTCGTATGCGTGTATAAAGCGGTCAATCACATCGGTTTCAAATCTGTCGGAGAAATTGAAAACGTAATACGGCATATCAAGCGAGTAAGCAACGCTCCTTGCGTCCTCTACATCGTCAAGCGAGCAACAGCTATGCTCTCTTGAAATGCCTATATCATCGTTTGCGAATAATTTCATCGTAACGCCGATGCAATCAAATCCACGCTGTTTCATAAGGTAAGCCGCCACGCTTGAATCAACGCCGCCGCTCATTGCGATTACTGCCTTATTGTTCATTTTAATCCTTTCTGAATATCAACGAAAGCCGACAGCATTTTAACTGTCGGCTCGTTATTCGGAATATCACACATGCGGCAATGTGCCGCTTCAAATTCGCCGTTCTGACGGTTGGCGGATTGCGTAAGTTGCGTTACCGGCGGTGACAATATGCCACTTTAACTGAATTGAAAGGTCAATTTAGGGAGGAACGATTCTTTCAAATCAAAATAATTCGTTTTAAATTCCGCCGTTTCGCAATGCTACGCATAGCAGAAACTGTATCAAAGGCGGAATTGGGAGCGGCGGCACGCCGCCTTAGACTTTGTCGAAAGCTTGGGAGAGATCGGCGATTATGTCGTCTATATGCTCTGTACCGATTGAAAGACGGATAGTATTTCTGCCTATACCCTGGTCTGCCAGCTCCTCATCTGTCAGCTGTGAGTGAGTTGTTGTAGCGGGGTGAATTACAAGGCTCTTTACATCTGCAACGTTTGCGAGCAGAGAGAATATCTGTAAGCTGTCGATAAACTTGTGAGCTTCTTCCTGTCCGCCCTTGATGTTGAATGTGAAGATAGATGCACCGCCGTTTTTGAAATACTTTGTATAAAGTGCGTGGTCGGGGTGGTCGGGCAGTGAGGGGTGATTTACCTTTTCAACCTTGGGGTGATTAGCAAGGAATTCTACTACCTTCTTTGTGTTCTCGATATGACGGTCAAGTCTTAATGAGAGTGTTTCTGTACCCTGTAAGAGAAGAAATGCATTGAACGGTGAAATTGTAGCGCCTGTATCACGCAGAAGTATAGCTCTTATATATGTAACGAATGCGGCAGGACCTACAGCATCTACAAATGATACGCCGTGATAGCTGGGGTTAGGCTCTGCGATGGGAGCGTACTTACCGCTCTTCTTCCAGTCGAACTTGCCGGAGTCAACAATAACACCGCCGAGCGTTGTTCCGTGACCGCCGATGAACTTTGTAGCCGAGTGTACAACAACGTCTGCGCCGTGCTCGATAGGACGGATAAGGTAAGGAGTACCAAATGTATTGTCTATTACGAGCGGAAGTCCGTGCTTGTGTGCTATCTCTGCGATAGCGTCAATGTCGGGAATGTCGCTGTTGGGGTTGCCGAGTGTTTCAAGGTAGATAGCCTTTGTGTTATCCTGAATTGCGTTTTCAACTTCTTCAAGGTTATGTGCGTCTACGAATGTAGTGCTGATACCGTACTGGGGAAGCGTATGCGCAAGCAGGTTGTAGCTGCCGCCGTAGATCGTCTTCTGTGCTACGATATGCTCGCCTGCGTAAGCGAGAGCCTGAATAGCGTAAGTTATAGCGGCTGCGCCCGATGCTGTAGCGAGTGCGGCAACACCGCCCTCAAGAGCGGCAATTCTTGTTTCAAAAGCACCCTGTGTTGAGTTTGTAAGTCTGCCGTAGATGTTGCCTGCGTCAGCAAGACCGAAACGTGCGGCAGCGTGTGCGCTGTTCTTGAAAACGTATGATGTTGTCTGATATATCGGAACTGCTCTTGCGTCTGATGCTGGGTCGGGAGTTTCCTGTCCTGCGTGAAGCTGGATTGTCTCAAATCTGTAGTTGTTATCGTATGTATAGCTCATTGTAAATACCTCTTTCTTTTAATCGGCTTATAGCCTGTCAAATTCTTGTTTTTGTTTTGTTCTTAAGGGTGTGCTTTAAGCACGGTTTACGTTATGCTATACAGCGGCACATTCGTCCGTTTCTGAAATTGTGCCTGATGGCTTTTGCGATGATATTCATCAAATGTGCCTCCTTTCTTTTATTCACACTTGGATAGGTTTCCTTACTCTCAAAACCTATCTGTTTGGTATGTTTGTATTATACACTAAACTTATAGGTTTTGTCAATAGGGAAAATGAAAAAATTAAAAAATTTTTTGGGCGGTGTGGAGCAGCATTGCAAAAGGAAAAACGAATAATAAATAAAGGGGAAACTTTTCGTTTTACAAAAAGTTTCCCCCAAATATTCAAGATCCGCTTTGTCAGTTGATATAAGCCTTATTCTTCCGTTAATATGACGTGACGCACGCCGCAGATCTTATTTCTGTTTACTTGTTGGTTCTTACAGCAAGCGTATTGCTCCACGAGCCGTACTGCTTTGTACTGCCGTAAGTCTTGTACGCTCTTATTCTGAAACTGTAGCTTGTGTTTGCTTTAAGACTTTTTACCGTATAACTTGTAGTTGCGGCCCTGTTAGGTGTGGTTATTGTGACCCACTTACCGTTCTTGTACTGCTGAAGTTCATAGCCGCTTGCAGTCGTACCCTTATTCCACTGTAGAGTTATACTCGATGCTGTCTTTGACTTTACCTTGAAGCCGCCTACACCGTAGGGATTTGTATTGACTGAAACTTCATTGCTCCATGAGCCGTACTGCTTTGTACTGCCGTAAGTCTTATACGCTCTGATACGGAATCTGTATCCTGCCGTACCTGCTTTAAGACCTCTTACCGTATAAGTTGTCGCAGATGCGGTATCGGCTGTATATATAGTCGCCCACTTGCCGTCCTTTACCTGCTGAAGCTCATAGCCGCTTGCGGTTGTACCCTTGTTCCACTGTAAAGTTATGTTCGTGCTCGACTTTGACTTTACCTTGAAACCTCCTACGCCGTAGGGGTTTGTATTGACTGAAACTTCATTGCTCCATGAGCCGTACTGCTTTGTACTGCCGTAAGTCTTATACGCTCTGATACGGAATCTGTATCCTGCCGTACCTGCTTTAAGACCTCTTACCGTATAAGTTGTCGCAGATGCGGTATCGGCTGTATATATAGTCGCCCACTTGCCGTCCTTTACCTGCTGAAGCTCATAGCCGCTTGCGGTTGTACCCTTGTTCCACTGTAATGTCACATTTGTGCTTGTTATTGTTTTGACCTTGAATCCGCCAACGCCGTAAGGGTTCGTATTGACTGTCAGCGTTGCCGAATATTCGCTGTAAGCACTGCCGTTATAGGCCCTTATTCTGAACTTGTAACCTGCCGTGCCTGCGGCAAGACCTCTGACTGTATATTCCGTAACAGAACCGCCTGTTATTTTTGCCGCCGTTGTCCAACTGCCGTTCTTATATATATCAAGCACATAGCCCGACGCACCGGAAACACTGCTCCACTGTAATGTCACATTTGTGCTTGATCTTGCTTTGACCTTGAAATTTTGTACCGTTTCAAGATTTTTGATCTCAAAAAATACTGTTTTCGTTCCCGTGTATATGCCTTTACCGGTAAGCTTTGCAACGGCAATTCCGACTTCTACATTATCTGAGAACTCAACGGTATAGTCACGGTCTTTTTTCAGTGCGGTAACATCGTTTATCATAACAGTAGGAGTAGGCGTTATCTCATTACCGGTATAATACTGATTTTTTATAGTGACCTTTGCGGCGGAAATATTCTTCTTTATACGTCTGTCCACCGTTGTCGTTCCGCTGTCTACCACATTTACAACACAGTATGCTTCCGTGCCGTTTGAAGCGGTACACTTTACGGCAACCGTGCCTGTCATCTTACCTGTAATAATGCCTCTGCTGTCTACTGTTGCGATATTTTCGTTTCCCGACTCCCACGAGAACAAGTTTGTTGTGTTCGCAGGAGTAACATCAGGATAGAACATAAACGAATCGCCTTTACGAAGCGTATACGTCTGACGCCGGAACGAAACATCGCTTACAGGAACAGACTTAAGCGTATTGACATACGAAATACCGTAGTCTTTCGCAAACTGTTCGGCTTTTGTACCTTTTATACAGTATATCGTTACATTGTCCGAACCGTAGAACAAACGGAACGGTAAAAACTGCTCACCGACAACCACTTTCTTAAGATTAGGACAGTTGCCGAAAGCTTCACTGCAATTCATATAGCCCAGATCGCTGAAATACTCTTCGCAAACTCCCCAGGATGTCATTCCCGCAGGGATGATCACACTTGTAAGTTTTGTGTTGTAAAAAGCCTGGTATCCTATATGATAAAGCGTTTCGGGCAGTTCTATATTCTTTATGCCGGTATTTGAAAAAGAATACCAGCCTATGCTGTCAAGATAAGAGTTTAACTGTACATCAACAAGTTTTGAACAATCATTAAAAGCAAAGTGACCTATAGTTTTTGCATAATTGATAGTAGCTTTATTGAGTATATCACAGCCCTCGAATATTCCGTCGGGTACTTCCTTTGCGTTGAATGTTACGGTCGTCAGCTTATCGCAGTCGGCAAATGCGTAACTGCAATTCACATAACGTAAATCGTCGAAATATTTGCTTACAACTCCCCACGATGTGACAGATGAAGGAACGGTAACGCTTTCAAGTGCGCTGTTATAAAACGCCCTGTAGCCTATGTACTTTACAGTGCTTGGTATGGTAACGTTTTTAACAGTGCTGTTCTCAAAAGCACTTTCTTTTATACCTGTTATAGTGTAGCTGCCGAGTTTTGACGGAATAGCAAGACTTTTGTTGAATCCGGAATAGGCAGTGATATATGCCTCGCTTGAATTAACCGGTTCATATCGCCAAAGTCCCGATGTGTATTCCTCTGCGCCGGCACATACGGCACAGATAATTGTCATTGCCGCAAACGCAAGCAGTGCGGGCAACAGCTTTTTTAGTTTCATTATGCTCTCTCCTCTGGTTCAAATTATAAAACGCCTCAGCGTATATATATTTAATAATGAACCTTTATACAGAAAAAGTCAACGAAACCTGCAAAAACAGCATATTTCGAGCAAAAATAACCCACTCCGTCCGTGATTACAGAAACAGCCTCCGTAACAGACGTATACAAGCAGTCAAACAAAGTCAGGCAGAACGTACCGACACAAAGCGTTTTTATCTGAACAGCAAATAACACTTTTCTTAAAAAAGCAGACTTTTTCTACAAGCCGAAAAGGGGGTTTCACTTCTTTTTTGTTTATTCTGCGGAAATTTTCGTTATTTTTTTGCATTTACTTGACGAAAAAGCGGTTATGATATATCATTATACTGTATAAATAGGTCTACGGACCGGACGGGAGAAATCATGAAAAACATTATCTCTGCTTCAATGCTTGCGAGCGACCTTACAAATATAGAAAAAGAAATCCACCGTACCGAAAACGCACAGGTCGAGTGGCTTCATATAGATGTTATGGACGGAGTTTTCGTTGATAATATAACCTACGGGAACAACGTTGTTGCCGCTATGCGTAAAGTGAGCGATATATATTTCGACACGCACCTTATGGTGACCGATCCCACAAATCTTATACCGCTTTTTGCAAAGGCAGGAAGTAATATGCTTACTATCCACCTTGAAAGCAAGGGCAATACGGAAGAAAACCTCAGAGCGATAAGAGAAAACGGTATGAACGCAGGGCTTGCCATAAAGCCCGCTACAGACTGGAAAGAAGTAATACCTTATCTGCCGCTGTGCGATATGGTACTTGTAATGACCGTTGAACCGGGCTACGGCGGACAGGGATTTATTCCGCAGTGTGCCGACAAGGTGGCAATGCTCCGTAAATACTGCAACGAAAACGGATTTGACAAAATGAATATACAGGTTGACGGCGGTATCAACACAGCAACCGCCGCAACAGTTAAAGATGCCGGTGCAAACGTACTTGTAGCAGGAACATATCTGTTCAGGGCAGAGAATATGAAAGCGGCGGCAGACGCTATACGCTAAAAGCAGTCGGGCAACAGCTCAGTTGCCTTGTCTGTAAGCAGAGTATAGTATTCCTCCGTGTCGCTCATACGGTTGAGATCCGTATATAACGGGAGGCGGTACTCCGACACGATGTGCCGTATAATTCCGATGCGGCTTTCGGACGATCTGCTCTGCGGCAGATGAATGGCGAGGCGGTAATCTTTTCCGTCACGTTCTGCATATAAGGACACACGGTCTGCGACAGCCTTAAGTGCCTTGCAAAGCCTTGCGAGAACACAAAGCTCTCCCTCGCAGATGACCGCTGTAAGCGGCGGTCGGCAGGATGTGTTTTTTCCGGACGGAGCACCTTTAAGGCAGGAAATATACAAAGTACAGCCTCCGTCACTTTTCGGGAAAGCCTCGACAAGCAGACGTTCTCCGCAAAGCCCAAGATCGTGATCTTCGCTGAGGCAGGATATAAGTCTTGACAAGGCAAGCCCTGAGGTACGGGAATCGCCCGAAATATCTTCGCATTTAATGCGGTATCCGTCCATATCCGACGGATTGAGCGTAATCTTTACGGTATTTCCTGCAAGCTCATCTATCTGCATGGGACACCTCCTGTTAAACCGATTAAACAGCTTATAGTCTGAAAGGACAAAAAGATATAATGAATACAACCACAAATGAAGCTCTTCTTAAGAAGATAGACGAAGCTCCTTTGCTTATGTCAAAGGAGGCGGCTAAGAAAAAACTGCGTAAGCCGAGAAGCATATACGGCGATCAGATACTTTTTATGCTGGCGATAATCGTTATTGCCACCTGCTTTTACGGCATGAGGGTAGTAGTGGTGTGCGCCTGCTCGGTGCTTGCCTGTATACTGACCGATATGGTCGGCTGTTTCCTTTCAAAGAAGGAATACGGTGTAAAAGACCTGTCAACCATAGCCTACGGTATGGCTCTTGCTCTTATGCTCCCTGCAAGCGTTGAATATTATGTAGTGATAATCGGCGCAGTGCTTGCAATTACCGTAAAGCATATATTCGGCGGCAAGGATAACTATATTTTCAATCCTGCGGCGGTTGCGATAGCGTTTCTTATAATCTGCTATCCGACACAGGCGCTGATGTATCCCCAGCTTGACGCTCATCCGGAAATATTCGGAGATACGGGAACTCTCGTAAGCGGCATTGAAAGCAGTTTTATAAAGAACGGTGCAATGCCCTCGCTTACTCCGCTTGAGATACTTATGGGAAGATTCCCCGGTCCTATGGGAACTACTCATATACTCGTGCTGATAGTAAGCGGTATCTGCCTTATCTGCAGAAGAAGTGTGTCGCTTTCCGCTACTGTGGGCGGAATAGCCGTAATGGGCGTGCTTTCATATCTCACTAGCAGTGTAGAGCCTGCTACGGACGGCGTTGTGTTCAGGTTCATAAGCGGCTTCGTACTGTTCGGCTTTATCTTCCTTGCGAGCGATCCGCAGACGTTGCCGTTTACAAACGGCGGAAGGGTGCTGTACGGCATAGCGCTCGGCGTAATTACGGTCATATTCAGAAATTCCGCAAATATCGAGGGAATATTCGTGTTCTCCCTGCTGATAGTAAACGCTCTGTCGCTGTATCTTGACAAGCTGGCATTCGTAATAGGCACGCAGACAAAACAGCTTATGAGATATCTTAAACATAATTTGGGTTCTTTTGAGCGTATGACGAAAGACGTTAAGCAGGGTAAAACTCCCGCACTTTCTGATACTCAGGAAATTATGATTGAACCTGTTAATTATAATATGCCCCCTATAGACAATAAGGTCACAAAGGTAAAACGTCATAAAAAGTCGGTAATAGAGAATCTTTCCGACAAAATATCGGATACGGTAAAGAAGAAGAAATCATTGGCTCAGACCGCCGGTGAAAACGAAAAGGAGAAGGAGGCTCAGCATGGCTCAGGCAAAACAGATGAAGCCGGAAAAGACACGGAAAAGTGACTTTAAGTTCACCCGTGATCTTATAGACGGACTGGCAAAGCAGAATGTCGTGCTGATGACAGGCATTGTAAACGCACCTGTTATAATCGCCGCTACGACCTTCAAGAAGGGCGTGGTAATCGCTCTTGCTTTTGCGATAATATCGTTTCTGACGATAGTTACCTGTTCGTTTGTACCGAAAAAAATAGTTTATACCCTCAGAGTAATTATATATGCGCTGGTAGGCTCGGTCTATTATATCCCGACCGTACTTCTTTTAGAGCAGATCTTTCCGCTTACGGTCGAGCTTATAGGCATCTATATGCCGCTTATAATTACAAACGCTCTTATCTTCTCGAAAACGGAAAGCCGTTTCTATCTTGAGGACAAGCTGAAAATGATAATCGACGTAATTTTCTTCATAGCGGGCTTCGGCGCAGTGTGCGTCCTTACCGGAGGCTTCAGGGAGCTGATATGCTTCGGCACATTTGCCGGAATAAAGCTGTTTGATTTCAAGATTGCGGCTTTTGAATCTCCTTTCGGCGGATTTATACTTGTCGGAATAATGGCAGGTATGTTCAGGGCGCTTTACAACTATCTGCGTAACCGCAGAATAAGGCTTAACAGCGAGGAGCATAACAAGGCGGCGGCTCACACCTACCGTTCAAGCACCGAAAGCAAGCCTGCTGCACCACATCTGCTTCCCTCTCGGGACGACAACGTAAAGGAGCGCAGTGATGGATAAATTAGCACTTTTTATCAATACGGCCATGCTCGCTATGTTTGTCGAGAATGCGATATTCTCCCGTGCGCTCGGCACAAGCGTGGCGTTCTACGCATCAAGAAAAAAAGAAAGCATATTCGGACTGGGGCTCGGCATAACATACGTTATCGTGGTTTCGAGCTGTATCACGTTCTTTATAGACGGGTGGCTTGCCGACTGGCAGTATTTTTATGTTGTCATGCCGCTTATATACACGCTGACGGTGAGCATAGTATATACGGGCAGTCTGCTCCTCCTGTGGAGATTTCTACCAAAGATATTCAGAAACATCAAGAAATACGTTCATCTTTCGGTGTTCAATGCGGCAGTGCTGGGAGCATTGTTCCTGAACACGACATACCACGCTGATTTCTTTTCGTATATGGGATTCGGTGTCGGAATAGCGGCAGGCTTCTTCATTGCGGTGTTCTTCCTTCATATCGCAAACGAAAGGCTCAATTCTCCGCTTATTCCCGAGGCATTCAGAGGAATGCCGATAATGATGGTTTTTGTCGGCATTATGTCACTTGCATTCTATGCGCTGACAGGATATAACACAGGCGCTATCTGATAATTTCTAAAATGGAGATACTGATATGAGCAGAAAAAAAGGATTCAAGGTAAAACGTTCAAGAAGAAATCTGTATAAAAAACGTAAAAGCACCGGCAGGAAGATATTTGACGGGGTTCTTTTCGTTGTGATACTGGGCGCACTTGTCTTTCTGGGATACTCGGTCGCTTCTCCGCTGATAAAGTTTTTCGGCGGAAACGGGGGTAATTCCTCTGTGAGCGAGCCTGCGTGGACACCGCCCGAATCGCTCCCCGAAACATCGGACAGCAATTCACAGACCAACTCGTCCGACAACTCAGGCGGCAGTGATACAACAAAGGATAACACCTCCTCTGCACCAAACGAGGTAACATCTGCTTTTGCGACAGTCGCTCCCGACTCCGCACTGAAAAGCGATGCCGCACTGAATAAGTTCCTTGCCTCAGCAAAGGAAAGCGGTTATAACACAGTCGTATTTACGCTTAAAAACACCACAGGCGAGCTGTTATACAAATCATCGCTTAAGGCTGTAAAGGACAACACAGACGTAAATAAGGGCAGTCTGACGGCGGCTCAGATAGTAAAGGCGTGCAAAACGGCAGGAATCACTCCCGTTGCGGCTGTAACAACGCTTTACGACAGAAAGACACCGTATCTTTTCGACAATGCGGGATATATAATTACTGACGGAAACTGGAGCTGGCTGGATGCCGCCGCCGATAACGGCGGTAAACCGTGGACTACTCCCTATTCCGCAGATGCGGTAAATTATTATGCGGATATATGCGGAGAGCTTGCAAAGGCAGGATTTGCCGATATTGAGCTTGAAAACACCGTCTTCCCGAACTTCCAGTCCTATGACTACTCGCTGTTGCCAAAGGAACTGCAGAATGCAAACAGAAGCGAGAAATTAGCCGCACTTGCGGCATCGTGCGCAAAGAAAGCAAAGGAAGGCAACGCAACCGCAACGGTTGAAATAAAGGCTGACGCACTGCTTACAATGTCGGCAACGGCTTATGACGGTACGGCTGAAATATGGTCTGCGAAGGATAAGCTGGGTGACAGCAGGGTGCTTGTCACAATGGATATGTCGCTGCCTGGCACAAAGCTTCAGACCTCGGCAGACAAAACGGTAACGGTCGAAAAGGACAAGGTCAAGGCGGTAAATCAGATATTCACGCTTGTAAAGAAGGCTGTCGACAACAAGGAAATATCGGTCGGAATAACAGGCAGTGCGAATTTATCGGCAGACGAAATCAAAAATTGTAAAACGGCACTCGAAAAGCTCGGATTTACCGATATAAGATTCGAATAAATACACAAAAGTGCTTGCATTTGCGGCACTTTTAAGGTATAATTAGAGAATAACGTAAGAGCGAATATCGCACGGAAAAGAAAGGAATACAAAATGACAGAATTACTGACATTATTATCAAGCGGACAGACAGCAACAACCACAGGACAGGGTGGAAACGATATAGTGAGCATTCTCACAATGCTTATCCCCCTTGCACTTATGGTAGTTATATTCTACTTCCTTATCATAAGACCCGAAAAGAAGCGCGGCAAGAAGATGCAGGAAATGCTCAACAACCTTGAGGTTGCTGACGAAGTAGTAACAACAGGCGGTATTGTAGGCAGAGTATTAAGAGTTACAGATGATACTGTACTTATCGAAACAGGCTCTGACAGAACAAAGATCCGTGTATTAAAGAGCAGTATTGCCGAGAACAGAACTGTTCACGATGACGCAGAGTCCAAGTAACAGATAATCGGATAAAACGTTTAATGCCCTCACAGCTTTTGCTGTGAGGGCATTTTTATTATATCTGAATATGCAGTAACGAACCGCCACCGCCGGTAACGCTACTTCCGCAAATCACCAACTGTCAGAACGGCGAGTTTGAAGCGGCGACACGCCGCCAGCCGTGACCGCCACTCCGCACTATCCCTCGCCTTGCACTATCACTCTTGGCATATGAACGCTCTGTTGGTTTCGCATCCTTGCGAAACTCCGGGCGTTCAACTTCGGGCATCCATGCCCGTCCCTTGTCAAAGGGAGCTGGCTTGCGACAAGGCTATTTCTTATTATAAATTGCAACATTTTGCGATTTCATCAACGTTAATATCCACTCAACACTATCTGTCGCAAGACTGAGGGATTGCCGCACCACTCCTCGCCCCGCACTAACCCTTACCATACCCGCAAACAACAGTACTCAAATACACCGATATACAACCAAAAGATTGAGCGTCAAAAAACGTGCCACCGGCACCTTTTTTGAGGATAATAAAGCAATACAAAATAAGTTCAGGGAAACTTTTTATCTTGCAAAAAGTTTCCCTGACCCTTCAAAAATTCGCTTTATATTAAGAAATTTCGCTTTCTGCGGAAAGCGATTTAAGGCTCCGCCTTAAAAATCCGCGCCCCTTTGAAAAGGGGCGACCGAAACTTTTAATATCTCTCTTTTAACGTTAAAATGGTGTTCCGTAAGGAACCCGCCGGTAACGTAACCTCCGCAAATCACCAACCGTCAGAACGGCGAATTTGAAGCGGCTCACAGCCGCACGGCGAATTGGGAGCGGCGACCCGCCGCCAGCCGTGACCGCCACTCCGCACTATCCTTCGAAAATCGCTAACACCCTTGCCTCCCTTGTCAAAGGGAGGTGGATTGACGGCAAGACACAAACTGTTGCTTTATTGCGTTTTGCTTGCGATATATCTGCCTTTTTTATGTTACAAACTTTTCTGCCGTCAAGACGGAGGGATTGCACCCCGTCAGCACAAATATTTTAATAGGTGTAATCTGAATCGGCACATCGCCTCAAAAAGCGTCCACCGCACCCCACTGCAACCGCCACATATTAAATTATCGCTTTGTATAACCCCGCCGTTTCACCATCTTCAGAAAATTGCCATCATTTCCAAAGGCGGAATTGTCAGCGGCGACCCGCCGCTCCATCTGGGTTTCACGCACGAACATTCCCATCTTTTCGTAAAAATGACGTGCGCTGTCGTTACCCTCCCAGACGTTCAGAGTAACTGTGTAACAACCGGTCTGCTTTGCAAAATCCATTACATAGTCAAAAAGCGTAGTTCCTATATGTCGACCCCTTGCGTTGCTGTCAACACATAAGTCATCTATATACAACGTTTTAATATCTGTCATATTTATTGCAAACGCAGGCTCTTTGAATATACAGAACGCATATCCCTGCACCGTGTCGCTGTCATCAACAGCCACAAATACAGGTGTCTTTTCATCAGCGAATATATCCGACAGCTGATTTTCCGTGTACTTTGTCGTACCGTGTATAAATAAGTCGGGTCTTAAATCGGCGTGAAGCTCCAGTACCTGAGCGAGCAGCTCCGTAACACGCTTAATATCCTTGTCCTGCGCTCTTCTTACTCTTATCATCTTATGCCTTTACTATCTTGCAGTAGCTCTTTTTACCCTTCTTTATTACGGCAAATTCGCCTATCTCTATCATAGCCGCAGGGTCGGTCACCTTTTCATCGTTTACGCTGATACCTCCGCCTGTTACGTTTGTTCTTGCCTCTCTCTTTGACGGGCAGAGCTTTGATGCAACAAGAGCGTCAAGAATACCGATCTTACCGTCGTTTACAAGCTCGGCAGGCATAACCGCAGTAGGCATATCGCCGCTGACACCCTTACCGCCGAACAGTTCCTTTGCGGCGGCTAAAGCCTTTTCAGCTTCTTCCTCTCCGTGTACCAGCTTGGTAAGTTCGTAAGCAAGTATTTCCTTAGCCTTGTTGAGCTGTGCACCCTCCCAGCTTTCCATCTCTCTTATCTGTTCAAGCGGCAGGAATGTAAGCATCTTTATGCACTTCATAACATCTGCGTCAGCAACGTTTCTCCAGTACTGGAAGAATTCAAACGGGCTTGTCTTTTCAGGGTCGAGCCATACAGCACCCTTTTCGGTCTTGCCCATCTTCTTGCCCTCGGAATTTAAGAGCAGGGTAATGGTCATTGCGTGTGCGTCCTTACCGAGCTTCTTTCTGATAAGCTCCGTACCGCCGAGCATATTGCTCCACTGGTCGTCACCTCCGAACTGCATATTACAGCCGTAATCCTTGTACAGCTTGTAGAAGTCGTAGCTTTGCATTATCATATAGTTAAATTCGAGGAATGAAAGACCTCTTTCCATTCTCTGCTTGTAGCACTCAGCGCTCAGCATCTTGTTTACCGAGAAGCAAGCGCCCACCTCACGCAGTACGTCTACATAGTTAAGGCTCAGCAGCCAGTCTGCATTGTTTACAAGCAGTGCCTTGCCGTCCGAGAAATCTATAAAACGGCTCATCTGCTTTTTGAAGCAGGCAATATTATGCTCAATATCTTCCTTTGTGAGCATCTTTCTCATATCCGTCTTGCCGGAGGGGTCGCCTATCATACCTGTACCGCCGCCGAGAAGCGCAATAGGCTTGTTGCCTGCCATCTGCAGACGCTTCATAAGGCACAGCGCCATAAAGTGACCGACATGCAGAGAGTCGGCTGTCGGGTCAAAGCCTATGTAGAACGTAGCCTTACCCTCATTTATCATCTTGCTTATCTCTTCCTCATTTGTAACCTGAGCGATAAGCCCTCTTTCAATAAGTTCTTCGTAAAGTGTCATTTTCTTCTTCCTTTCGGTTAATTTTGATTTTTTCTTTTAAAAACAAGTGTATGTGTGTGCTTGTATGGTTTTGCATTTGAACTATCATACTCGCTTTTCATAGAGGTAAGTGTCTGTGCGTGCTTGTACAGTCTGGCATTTGCAATATTATATGGAATCTTTCGTAGGACGAGCGTCTGTGTGTGCTTGGTTGGCTTTGCGTCCGTGCAAAGCCTTTGGGCGTTCATTTCAGGCATCCTTGCCTCTTTATGAACGCTCTGTTGGCTTTGCGTCCTTGCAAAGCCTTTGGGCGTTCATTTCAGGCATCCTTGCCTTGCTTGCTCCTCCCGTTGCACCAAACCTCTCCGCCCGTACAACCCTCCCCAAAACGCACTATCCCTCGCCTTGCACTATCACACTTGGCTCCCTTGCCAAAGGGAGCTGGATTGCGGCAAGGCTTTTTTCATATTGTATATCGCTATACTCTGCGATTTCAGCAACGTTAATATCTGCTTAGCTTTATTTGCCGCAAGACTGAGGGATCGTTTGCATCGAACCTTTCCGCTTTTACTAACACCTCCGCTGACAATCCCTCAATAGTTGGCAGTGCTTCGCACTGCAACAGAAGCTCACCTTTACACAAGGGAGCTAAATGTGATAGTTCTTCGCCCAAATTTTCAACAAACCTCAAATCAATCACGCACTATCATCAAACTCCGACCGTTTCACTATCCTGCGAAAATCCGCAACGTTATCAAAGGTCGGAATTTGCTGCGCCCCACGGGCGCTTACAGTTGTTCGGCTAAGCTGTAGATGAGCTTTTCTGTCTTTTCCCAGCCAAGACACGGGTCGGTGATCGACTTGCCGTAAACCGCATCGTCTGTGCTCTGGTTGCCGTCCTCAATGTAGCTTTCGATCATAAGACCCTTGACAAAGCCCTCAAGATCCTTGCTGTGACGACGGCTGTGGAGAATCTCGTTTGCGATTCTTACCTGCTCAAGATACTTCTTGCCGGAGTTCGAGTGATTGGTGTCAACTATGACCGCCTTATTCTGAAGCTCCTGCTTGCAGTAAAGCTCATAGAGCAGTGACAGATCCTCGTAGTGATAATTCGGTATGGTTTCACCGTGCTTGTTTACAGCGCCTCTGAGTATAGCGTGTGCAAGCGGATTTCCGCTTGTGTGCGTTTCCCAGCCTCTGTATATAAAAGTATGGCTCGCCTGCGCCGCACGGATAGAGTTCAGCATTACAGAAATAGTTCCGCTTGTGGGATTTTTCATTCCTACCGGAATATCAAGTCCGCTTGCGGTAAGCCTGTGCTGCTGATCCTCTACAGAGCGTGCGCCGACCGCAACATAAGACAAAAGATCGGACAGATAGCGGTCATTTTCAGGGTACAGCATTTCATCCGCACAGGTAAAGCCGGTCTGCTCTATGGCGTGAAGATGAAGCTGTCTTACCTTGATAAGTCCCTCGAGCATATCCTCGTGCTTTGTGGGGTCGGGCTGATGTATCATACCCTTATATCCTTCTCCTGTGGTACGGGGCTTGTTCGTGTAAATTCTCGGTATAATCAGTATCTTGTCCTTTACCTGCTCCTGAACAGGTACAAGCCTTGAAATATAATCAATAACCGGCTCTTCCTTGTCGGCGGAGCAAGGTCCTATTATAAGCAGGAACTTATTGCTTTTTCCTGTGAATACATCGGCTATTTCCTTATCCCTCTGCGCCTTTATTTCCTTTACCTTTTCGCTTGCAGGGTACTTTTTCTTGATCTCCTCAGGATCGGGCAGATGTACCAGTAAATCCATGCTCATTGTCTTTCGACCTCCAAAAAATAAATTTTGGTCTTAATCTAACGGGTGGAAAATTAAAAAGCCCTCTGTGCAAAAATGCACAGAGGGCGAATTATCGCGGTACCACCTCAGTTTATCCGTGCGTTTAGACCATTTCACACGAACCTCAAAAGCTATAACGTAGCTACCGTTCCCGAAGGACAGCTCAGGGGCGTATCTTCACATTAAAACGTCTGCCGTTTCACACCGACCAACGACTCTCTGAAAGCACGTTTCACGCTACTTTTTCCCTTCAAAGCCTTTAATATATCGCTTTAAACCGATTGTAGCATATCATTTCCGATTTGTCAAGAGAAAATTTCGTTTTATCAGCAGACATCGGTAGCACTATAACAAATTTTTAGTTTACCCTGATAATTTTTCCGACTCCGCAAAATATGTAAAGTAGGTATCCTGTATGCCTGTACGGTATCTCGTTTGCAATATCACATAAAATTTTCCGTGTTGTAGAAATATTTGTAGGGGATGGCATACAAATATTCATATTCAAAAGCGTTCAATAAGAAACAAGATTATACTAAAAATCCGCTGTTTTTTTGCAAACAACGGATTCTGTGATATTAAAAATAAATTAACGTCAATAGGGTGTGACCTCAGTCACCCGCCGGTAACGTAACCCTCGCCATTCGCCAACCGTCAGAACGGCGAATTTGAAGCGGCTCACAGCCGCCCGCCACCCACCGTTTATAAATCACCGCTTCATGTAACTCCGCCGTTTTACCATCTTTTGCTGTATTGCAACAGCATTAAAGGCGGAACTTGAAGCGGGTCACACCCGCAAAAAAGGATACCGCAAGCTTAAACCGGTTGCAGTATCCTTTAAATTATACTTGAATCTGTATTAACGTCAATAGGGTGTGACCTCAGTCACCCGCCGATAACGTAACCTTCGCCATTCTCCAACAATCAGAACGGCGAATTTGAAGCGGCTCACAGCCGCCCCGCCGGTAACGTAACCTCCGCAAATCACCAACCGTCAGAACGGCGAATTGTCAGCGGCGACCCGCCGCTAGTTCATGTATTCGCCGTTGTATTCGAGAAGCGTTACACTGTCAACACCGTCGATAGCCTTGAATCTTGAAAGCTGTGTTGTGTCATTATTTACAGTCTTTATCTCAATAGTCAGTTCAATGCGGTCGTTTATCTGCGTCTTGTTCTTCAGCTTGTACTTGAGCGTTCCGAGCAGTGCGTTGACATTGCTCTCAGCGTCAGTACCATAGCGTACAACAAGAAGATAGCAACGGCGTTCCTTCTTCACCATAGTAAGAATTATGTACAGTGCCGCAACAAATACAGTACCTATTATTGCAACAAAATAAAGTCCTGCGCCTGCCGTGATACCTGCGCCTACTCCCCAGAATAAGAAGCCCACATCGAGCGGATCCTTTATCGCCGAGCGGAATCGCACGATAGACAACGCACCGACCATACCGAGTGACAGTACAAGGTTTGCACTGATTGTCATTATGATAAACGCCGTAACTACCGTGATGAGCAGTACAAGTATGTTGAAATTGTCGCTGTAGACAACCCCTCTGTAGAACATACGGTAAACAAGATAAATTATCGCTCCGCACAGTGTAGCTGTGAGCAGTGCGAGCAGTATTCTCGGCAGTGACAGGCTCTCAAGCTGTGCCGTAATATCAAAGCTCTGTCCTATAAGGGATAATAAGTCGTCCCCCGTGCTTTCCGCAAGTGCGGTCAGATGTTGTAACATTTTTAATTTTCCTCCGATCAGTTTTCCATGTTGCTGTTTATGTCCGCATATTAAGGCTTGTCAGCTTGTCATGGCACAATATAAATTTAGATACCGAGTCCTGCCTCAGTTCGATACCGCCGAGCAGATCCATTAGATAAGACGGCAGATAATCGTCATACTTTATCTCTATAACCGCCGTGAAATCCTCAACAGGCAGGTATCTGACGCTTTGCGACAGCATATCATCCGAAAAAGCTCCCGCTTTGAATCCGCTGTCAATGGTGAATCGCACATTGCCCTCGGGATTTATAAACGCCTGCCTCTTATAATCCACTATAACAGACGGGCGGAGCAGAGCCAGCGAATTGCTGTAAGATGCGTCCTCAAGGATAGTCCCCTCATATTCACCGCTCCATACAAAAGAATAATCTCCTCTTAATATAGAGTAATACTGCTCCGGGCTTATCCATATCCCACGCTTTGACGTCATATCCCTGTCCTTGTACTTGCATTCAAAATGCAGCAGCTTGTCCGACAGGTCATAGGTCCTTATACGGTATTTCTTACGGGTATCCGCACCTATCAGCTTATCGTTATAAGCCGTCCGGTACACATCGTCAAGATATACGCTCGTTATGCGATAACAACCGTTCTCTCCGTGTGCGTCAGGCGTCATAACCGCAGAGAAACGCTCCCTCAGTATTTCACACTGTGCCGCTGTCGCAGGAAACTTGTATTCGTGCCGCAATGCACGCTCTCTGTATATCATTACGTCCCTCCCCGCAATCAAAATCGTATAATCGCATTCATCTTAAATAAACGCAGTATCAGTATAGCATATCCGCCCGTAAATTTCAACATATTTTTCTCATATTCAGTCTTATTTTTTGTTGTAATTTTATGTAATGTAAAATCTGCTATAGGGTTTTCATAAAATCGCTTTATCTGTTGAAATGGTAATTGTAAAATTTCATTCGGAGTTTTTCACCGCCTGTTAAAAATAGTTTTTCTTCTTATTAACACCCGTACAAGCTCATTTTAAGCGGAGTTATTCACATATTCAACGGAGTTTTCAACTAAAAAAACAAAAAACTGACCAAAGAGCAGTTGAAAACGCTTAATTTTCAACATTTTCAACCGTCACATCTGTTGAAAAGTGGGTAAATCGGTTCATTATACCCTTTGTAAACAGCTTACAGCTTATGTAGACTTGTTACAATATACACGCTGACAACATGATAACTCTCTGTTTTTTCGAAAATAAAAACAATTATCGTTTATTTTCCTTTTTATGCCACCATATAACATTATTTGTAAATCACGTTTTTCAATTTCAACCGCCGGCGAAAAAATCGTATTTTTAGTTTTTATCGGAAGTTTAAACAGTTTCAACGGAGTTTTCAACAGTTTCTGACCGATTTTCACCAAGACAAGTTGAAAACACGGTAGTTTTCCACACTTTTCAGTTGAAAACTAATATCCGTAGCGTATAATTTAACATATTTTTACTATAATACATTTTGTAATCTTGAAATGTTGAAAAAAGGAGCGAATATAATTGGTAAAAGCGGTTAACAAACTGGTGCTTGAAATAAACAACACCGAAAACGAGTATTTTGAAAAGGCAATTTTCTACATCCGCCCCGAAATGTCGTGCAACAGCAAGCTGAGAAGTCAGGCACAGCTTTACCTTAACAAAATAAGCCTTGAAAAACCGGGAAAATTCCGCAGTAACGGCAAGCTCCCTTATATAATAGGTATAACTGCCGGCATTTCGGCGGCGCTCATAATTTCCGCCGTACTGCTTTTGGCAGGCATTATATGACAGCCTCCCGTGCTGATATTCCTTATGTAAAATTATTGTAAAATCCGTCACCGGATTCTTTTTTCTGTTGACTTGCAAAGTAAAAAAATGTTATACTGATTATGACCGTTTTTAATATACAGACGGTATGAAAAATGTATTGACAGCTTTAACGGAAGAAAGGATATTTATGAAAAAGACAAAGATAGTATGCACCTTAGGTCCTGCAACAGATGATGACAACGTTCTGCGTGAACTTATAAAGAGCGGTATGGACTGCGCACGTTTCAACTTCTCACACGGTACCCACGAGGATCACAAAAAACGTTACGAGCAGGTTGAAAGAATAAGAAAGGAACTCAGACTTCCTATACCGGCTATTCTTGACACAAAGGGTCCCGAGGTAAGAATAAAGAGTTTCAAGGACGATAAGCCCGTAGAACTTAAGACGGGCAGTGAATATACCCTCACGACAGAAGATGTTATCGGTGACGAAAAGAGAGCCGCCATAAACTATCCCAATCTTGCAAGCGACATTGAAACAGGTGTTACTATCCTTATAGACGACGGCCTGCTTGAACTTAAGGTAACAGAGATCGACCGCAAGGAGAGCGGCGACGATATTCGCTGTAAGGTTATCCACGGCGGTATGTTAAAGCCCAACAAAAGCTGTAACTTCCCCGGCATACATCTTTCAATGCCCTATCTCAGCGAGCGTGACAAGAGTGATCTGCTTTTCGGCATAAAGACAGGCTTTGATATAGTTGCGGCAAGCTTTGTGACCCGTGACGAAGATATAATACAGATAAGAAAGCTGCTTGACGAGAACGGCGGCAAGGATATAAGCATAATAGCAAAGATTGAAAACCAGGACGGCGTTGATAATATCGACGATATTCTCCGTGTTGCAGACGGTATAATGGTGGCAAGAGGAGATATGGGCGTAGAGATTCCGTTTGTTGAGATACCCAGAATCCAGAAAGAGCTTATCCACAAGGGCTACAACGCAGGCAAGCAGGTAATAACCGCTACCCAGATGCTTGACTCGATGATAAAGAATCCCCGCCCGACAAGAGCGGAAACGACAGACGTTGCAAATGCCATCTATGACGGCACAAGCGCAATTATGCTTTCGGGCGAAACCGCCGCAGGCGCATATCCTATTGATGCGGTAAAAACAATGAAGGCTATCGCTGTAAAGACAGAGCAGGATATAGACTACCGTAAGCGTTTCTTCACAAGAGAAAACGAGGGCGTTCCGAACGTTACAAACGCAATAGCGCACGCAACGGTAACAACCTCGATTGACCTCGGCGCAACCGCTATACTTACTGTAACAAAGGGCGGACGTACAGCAAGAACATTGTCGAAGTTCCGTCCCACCTGTCCTATAATTGCGGCTACCACAAGCGAAAGAGCACAGCGCCAGCTTAATCTTTCGTGGGGAGTTATCCCGATAAAGTCGGAAGAGATGAGCGACAGCGACTCGCTTTTTGACCACGCTGTAACAAGAGCTATGGAAGAAGGACTTTTAAAGGACGGAGATCTTATAGTTATCACCGCAGGACTTCCGCTCGGAGTTTCCGGTACAACGAATATGATGAAGGTGCATATTGTCGGAGATGTTCTGCTTAAAGGCAAGGGTGCGACCGCAAAAGCAGTGACCGCCCCCGTCTGCGTATGCAAGAACGAGGAGGACGCAATAAAGCTCTGCCATTCCGGAGATATTCTTGTTATCCCCAAGACGAGCAATAATATAATGGCTGTTCTGAAGAGTGCGGCAGGAATTGTAGTAGAGGATACAAACCCCGACTGCCATGCGGCTGTTGTAGGTCAGGCTCTTGATATTCCCGTGATTTACGGCGCAGAAAATGCCTCAAACGTTTTAAAGAGCGGTGTCACAGTTACAATTGATGCCGAAAAAGGCCTGATCTGCTCCTCCAACAACTAGTGGCTGAAAGCCACAGTAAATTCGCCGTTCTGACGGTTGGCAATTTGCTGAGGTTACGTTACCGGCGGTAATAAACGTTAAGAGAGAAAAAATTAAAGTTTTAATCAATCTTTTACAAAAGATTGCGGATTTTTAAGGCAGAGCCTTAAATCGCTTTCCGCAGAAAGCGAAATTTCTTAATATAAAGCGAATTTT